>WPCG01024145.1_pt1 | contig 93503 bp, 84 predicted proteins | sample 5403311 | NCBI WGS metagenome assembly WPCG01 (sample SAMN12869467, study PRJNA574797) | sludge metagenome | isolation source: wastewater treatment of Control | place: China:Beijing | collected 2019-05-17 | reverse complement strand
ATAATCGAGAACCTGATTTCGTCTGAGTGTCTTGTTGGAGCGAACCTGTTGATTACGCGTGTCTATGTTGCACGCCTGAAAAACGCTCTTTGCCAGATCAAGGCTGATCACCGTATGCTTGTTCATGACTCCTCCTCCTTCCTATTGGTTTTTTCGCTAACTACCAATTCTGCCCAATGAGGCATCGGGAGGGGAGGAGTCCCTTTCATTGAGCCTCGAAGAGGCGTGGCAATCCATCAAGCTCAATGACTGTTGCCAGATCGCTAAAAGCTCATTAGAATGCGCGCTCGCTTCGAGACAGGGTGATTAGCTCAGCTGGGAGAGCATCTGCCTTACAAGCAGAGGGTCGGCGGTTCGATCCCGTCATCACCCACCACTCGAGGGAATGCGCAGCGGTAGTTCAGTTGGTTAGAATACCGGCCTGTCACGCCGGGGGTCGCGGGTTCGAGTCCCGTCCGCTGCGCCATATACAAAGCCCTTGCATCGAGAGATGCAGGGGCTTTTTTCGTTTGTGGAGCAGTCCTGTTACCTCGCGAAGCTGAGAAAGAACAACATGAAAAACGGCGCCGCTATGGTTAGGATCAGGCCGCTGACGATGGCCATCGGCACATATTCGTAGTCGCAGGCCTTGCGTACGAAGGGCAGGGTGGTGTCCATGGCGGTGGCGCCGCAGACGCCGACACTGCTGCTGGCGAAGTTGCGCCCGCAGAGAAATACCACCAGCAGGCCGATCAGCTCGCGCATCAGGTCGTTGAGCAGGGCGACGCTGCCGTAGATGTCGCCCAGTTGCTGCCCGGCCAGTGCCCCTGACAGGCTGAACCAGCCGAAGCCGCTGCTCAGCGCCAGGGAAACCGCCAGGCGCTCGCCGGTGATGAAACTCAGCAGCACCCCGGCCAGCAGGGAGCCGAGTATCACCCGCAGCGGGATCTGCAGGACCCGTGGCGCCAGCCAGGAGCGGCTGATGGCGACCTGGGCCAGGTCCAGGCCGATCAGCAGCAGCAATGCATACAGCCACCAGGAAATATTCAGCAGCACCGCGCCGACCGTGTGTTCATGCCAGTGCAGGCGGTAGGCGAACGCGCCGAGCATGACCAGGCCGAAGGCGATCAGACATTCCTTGAGCGGATACCACAGGCTGCGCCAGCCGCCGCTGGCCTCCGCTGCCGTGGCGCTGCGGCGATTCAGCGGCAGGATGCAGATGAACACCACTGCGCTGATGGTAACGGCATAGAGGGCCGCCTGCTGCAGTACCTGGATGCCGGAGGCGAAGCTGCTGAAGGCCTCGCCGGACTCCAGGCCGATGACGAACAGTATGACCCAGACCACCGGGGTAATGCCGCGAATCAGCAGGCGACTCAGCGCTTTGGGCAGGCGTTTGCCCAGCAGGTAGCCCGCCAGCAGGTATAGCAGGATGGGCAGGATGGTGGTGAAGATATTGGTGAGTTGGGCAAACACGGAAAACCTGATGCACAAGGCCTGATGGCTGTCTGGTGTTACGGACGCAACACTATAGCGCCGGGCAGGGCTGGCGGGAAGTTCGGGCTGCAACATGCAAGCTGTTAGACTTGGTCCTTGTCTGGATTGCCGTGGGGGCCGGAATGAAGCTGTCGTTGTTCAATCGTTACACCTTTTTCGTGCTGTGTGTGCTGGTCACTCTGGTGACACTGCCGCTGGTGGTCCGTTTCGGCTGGCTGTGGCCGCTGCTGCTGGTGGCCGCGGCGCTGAGCCTGCTCGGCATCTACGACCTGCTGCAGACCCGGCACGCGGTGCGGCGCAATTACCCGATCCTCGGCAACGTGCGCTACCTGGTGGAGAGCATCCGCCCGGAAATCCGCCAGTACCTGATCGAGAGTGACAACGAGCAGTTGCCGTTCTCGCGCACCCAGCGCTCGCTGGTGTACGCCCGGGCCAAGAGCCAGACCTCGGATCGGCCGTTCGGTACCTTGAAGGATGTGAACCAGACCGGCTACGAGTTCATCAGTCATTCCATGCTGCCGGTGGTGCCGGGCAATCCCGATGAATTCAGGGTACAGATCGGTGGGCCGCAGTGCCGCCAGCCGTATTCGGCATCGATCTTCAATATCTCGGCGATGAGCTTCGGCTCGCTCAGCGCCAACGCCATCCTGGCCCTGAACAAGGGCGCGCAGCTGGGCAACTTCGCCCACGATACCGGCGAGGGCAGCATCAGCCCCTACCATCTGCAGCACGGCGGCGATCTGATCTGGGAGCTGGGCAGTGGCTATTTCGGTTGCCGTGACGACAACGGCGCCTTCGATCCGCAGCGCTTCGCCGAGCAGGCTCGCCGGCCGCAGGTGAGGATGATCGAGCTGAAGCTGAGCCAGGGCGCCAAGCCGGGGCATGGCGGGATTCTGCCGCGGCACAAGATCACTGCCGAGATCGCTGCGACCCGGGGCATCCCGCGGGACCGTGACTGCGTTTCCCCGGCGCGGCACGCGACCTTTTCCACGCCGATCGAGCTGTTGCAGTTCCTGCAGCGGCTGCGCGAACTGTCGGAGGGCAAGCCGGTCGGCTTCAAGCTGTGCCTGGGGCATCCCTGGGAGTTCATGGCGATCGCCAAGGCCATGCTGGAAACCGACATCCTGCCGGACTTCATCGTGGTCGACGGCAAGGAGGGCGGTACCGGGGCTGCGCCGTTGGAGTTCTCCAACCATATCGGCGTGCCGCTGCGCGAGGCGGTGATGTTCGTGCACAACACCCTGGTGGGGGTCGGCCTGCGCGAGCAGATTCGCATTGGTGCCAGCGGCAAGCTGATCAGCGCCTTCGATATCGCCTCGGTACTGGCGATCGGTGCCGACTGGGCCAATTCCGCGCGCGGCTTCATGTTCGCCATCGGCTGCATCCAGTCGATGTCCTGCCATACCAATCAATGCCCGACCGGCGTTGCCACCCAGGACCCGAGGCGCCAGCGGGCGTTGGTGGTGTCGGACAAGGCGCAGCGGGTCTACAACTTCCACCGCAGCACCATGCATGCGCTGTCGGAGATGCTGGCGGCGGCGGGGCTGTCGCATCCGGCGCAACTGGAGCCGCGCTTCCTGGTGCATCGCCTGTCGGCCAACGAGATCAAGCTGTATTCGCAGATGCATGTGTTCCTCGCGCCGGGAGCATTGCTCGGTGGTGAAGTCGAGGGTGATTTCTACAAGCGCATGTGGTCGATGGCGCGGGCCGACAGTTTCGAGCCGGCAGCGCCAATGGCGGCCAGCTGATTTTTGCGCTGTGGGAGGCGCTGAAGTTAAGACATTTGGCGCGCTTGGCTTTATCCTGAGCGGGCATTTCCGATCGGCAGGGGTTGGCACGGCCGCCCCTGGCACGATCAATGCAAATAATTCATGTAAACGGGCTCGACCCGGTATTGGCGACGGAATCTTGTCATGGCGAAAAATCAGGCAGGGGCTCAGGACGGGGCTCCACAGGCGACGGCAGCGGGTAATCGCAAGCTCATCATCTTGATCTGCGTCGGTTTACTGGCGCTGCTGCTGTCCGCTGGCGGGCTGACCTATGCATTGTTGTCGAGCCGTGACAGCGGTGGTGCTGCGCCGGTCGTGCAGGAGCCGGCCAGGCTGCCGGCACTGTACCAGCCGCTGGAGCCGGCATTCACCGTCAACTATGCTCACGGCGGCAGGCAGCGCTACATGCAGGTCAATGTGGTGCTGATGGGGCGTGATCCCCAGGCGATGGCGGCGGCAGCCGAGCATCTGCCGCTGATTCGCAATCAACTGGTGATGCTGTTCAGCAGCGCGGATTTCGACCAGTTGATGACCGCAGAAGGCAAGGAGGCGCTGCGCGAGCAGTCTACCCTTGCGGTACAGACGCTGATGGAACAGGAACTCGGCAAGCCGACCATCGAGTCGGTACTCTTTACCAACCTGGTTCTGCAATAGGAAAACAATCATGGCCGTTCAGGATCTGCTGTCCCAGGATGAAATCGACGCGCTGCTGCATGGCGTGGACGAAGGCGTCATTGATAGTGAGCATGACAGCGAGCCGGGCTCGGTCAAGAGCTACGACCTGACCAGCCAGGATCGTATCGTACGTGGGCGCATGCCGACGCTGGAGATGATCAACGAGCGTTTCGCCCGCTACACCCGCATCAGCATGTTCAACCTACTACGCCGCTCGGCGGATGTGTCGGTCGGCGGCGTGCAGGTGATGAAATTCGGTGAGTACGTACATACCCTGTACGTACCGACCAGTCTCAACCTGGTGAAGATGAAGCCGCTGCGCGGCACCGCGCTGTTCATCCTGGACGCGCGGCTGGTGTTCAAGCTGGTCGACAACTTCTTCGGTGGTGATGGCCGGCATGCCAAGATCGAGGGGCGCGAATTCACGCCCACCGAGCTGCGCGTGGTACGCATGGTGCTGGAGCAGGCCTTCGCCGATCTGCGCGAGGCCTGGCAGGCGGTCAAGGACGTGCAGTTCGAGTACGTCAACTCCGAGGTCAACCCGGCCCTGGCGAATATCGTCAGCCCCAGTGAGGTGGTGGTGGTGTCCACCTTCCACATCGAGCTGGATGGCGGTGGCGGCGAGATGCACGTGACCTTCCCGTATTCGATGATCGAACCGCTGCGCGAAGTGCTGGACTCGGGCGTGCAGTCGGATGTGGACGAGCATGACGAGCGCTGGGTGCGTGCCCTGCGCGAGGAGATCACCGCTGCCAAGGTGCCGCTGAGCGCCACCGTGGTGCGCCGCGAGCTCAAGCTGCGCGATCTGCTGAGCATGCAGGCCGGCGATGTGATCCCGGTGGAAATGCCCGAGCATATGGTGATGTGCGCCAACGGCGTACCCACGTTCAAGGCCCGGCTCGGCTCGGTCAAGGGTAATCTGGCATTGCAGATTCTGGGGCCGGTCACACGTCCGCGTTGAGGCTCCGCAACCGCGATATATTCGTACCACAGGTATAAATGAGGATCAGGCAAGATGGCTGAGGACAAAAAGGACGAGATCAGTCCGGAAGAGCAGGCGCTGGCCGATGAGTGGGCCGCGGCGCTGGATGAGGCGGGCAACGCCAGTCAGGATGACATCGATGCCATGCTGGCGGGCAACGACACTTCCCGGCCGCTGCCGATGGAAGAGTTCAACGCGCCGGAGCGGCAGTCGGGCGGTGATCTGTTCGGTGGTGCCGATGGTCCGAACCTGGATGTGATCCTGGATATTCCGGTGACCATTTCCATGGAAGTGGGTAATACCGACATCACCATCCGCAACCTGCTGCAGCTCAACCAGGGCTCGGTGGTGGAACTCGACCGCCTGGCCGGCGAGCCGCTGGACGTGAAGGTCAACGGCACGCTGATCGCCCATGGCGAGGTGGTGGTGGTCAACGAGAAATTCGGTATCCGCCTGACCGATGTGATCAGCCAGTCCGAACGCATCAAGAAGTTGAGCTGACATGCGGTCGTTGCGCTCGCTGTTTCCGGCCGCGCTGCTGGGACTATCGCTGCCTCTGGCCGCGGCGCCGGCCGAGGGTGGTTCCGGTGGCGATCTGATCGGCCAACTGGCCCAGCTGGGGTTGGGGCTGATCGTTGTCGTCGGGCTGATCTTCCTGCTCGGTTATCTGATGCGCCGGGTCGGACCGCTGGCGCCACAGGGCGGCCAGCATATCCGGGTGATCAGCAGCTATCCGCTGGGGCCGCGTGATCGCCTGGCGCTGGTCGATGTCGCTGGGCAACAGCTGCTGCTGGGCATTTCGCCGGGTCGCATCACCACCCTGCATGTATTCGATGAGCCGGTGGCCGGTGTCGAGGGCGAGGCCGCCAGCGGCGATTTCGCCCGCAAGCTGCAGGCCATGCTCAAGCGGGAGAACAAGCCATGATGCGCTGGAGCCTGTTGCTGCTGGGCCTGCTGGCGCCTATGGCCCTGGCTCAGACGGCGGCTGACCCGCTGAGCCTGCCGGCCATTACCCTGAGTACCGACGCCGAGGGCCAGCAGACCTACTCGGTCAGCCTGCAGATACTGCTGCTGATGAGTGCGCTGACCTTCATCCCGGCGTTCGTCATGATGATGACCAGCTTCACCCGCATCATCATCGTATTCGCCATCCTGCGCCAGGCGCTGGGCCTGCAGTCGACGCCGTCGAGCCAGATCCTGGTCGGTCTGGCGCTGTTCCTGACGCTGTTCGTCATGGCCCCGGTGTTCGAGCGCATCAACGAGAATGCCCTGCAGCCCTATCTGAACGAGCAACTGGCGCCGCAGCAGGCGCTGGAGCAGGCCAGCGTGCCGCTGCGCGAATTCATGCTGGCGCAGACCCGTGAAACCGACCTGGAACTGTTCGTGCGGCTGGCCCAGCGCACCGACCTGGCCGGCCCGGACGAGGTGCCGTTCCATATCCTGGTGCCGGCGTTCGTCACTTCCGAGCTGAAGACCGCGTTCCAGATCGGCTTCATGATCTTCATTCCGTTCCTGGTGATTGACCTGGTGGTGGCCAGTGTGTTGATGGCGATGGGGATGATGATGCTGTCGCCGCTGATCATTTCGCTGCCGTTCAAGATCATGCTGTTCGTGCTGGTGGATGGCTGGGCGCTGATCATCGGCACCCTGGCCGCCAGTTTTGCCGTGACATAGGCAGAGCGATGATAGTCTGCATCCGGCAAACCTCGTCATTGCGAGCCTCGAAGAGGCGCGGCAATCCAACTGACGTCTGGCACCAGGCCCATGGATTGCCACGTCGCTTCGCTCCTCGCAATGACGAGGTGGTGGTTCCATTTTCAGGAGGTTGCCGATGACCCCCGAAGTCGCTGTCGATCTGTTTCGCCAGGCGTTGTGGCTGACCACGGTGATGGTGGCGGTGATTGTGGTGCCGAGCCTGCTGGTCGGCCTGCTGGTGGCGGTGTTCCAGGCTGCCACCCAGATCAACGAGCAGACCCTGAGCTTCCTGCCACGCCTGCTGTTCACCTTCATGACCATGATCGCCCTCGGCCCCTGGCTGGTGCGGCAACTGATCGAGTTCACCGACCAGCTGTACCGCAGCATTCCCGGGCTGATCGGCTGATGATCGAGCTGGCCGGCAGCGACATCGGCCGCTGGGTGGCCGGCTACCTGTGGGTGCTGTTCCGTATTGGCGCACTGCTGATGACCATGCCGGTAATCGGCACCCAACTGCTGCCGATGCGCATCCGCCTGTACCTGGCGTTGGCGCTGACTTTTCTGGTGGCGCCGCAGATCGCTGAAGTGCCGCAACTCGAGCCGCTGGCGCTGAGTACCTGGGTGGTGATCGCCGAGCAGATCCTGATCGGTGCGGCGATGGGCTTTCTGCTGCAGCTGCTGTTCCAGATCCATGTGGTGGCCGGGCAGGTCATCGCGATGCAGATGGGCCTGGGCTTCGCCTCGATGAACGACCCGGCCATGGGCATCTCGGTGGCGGTGGTGGCACAGGTGTTCACCATGCTGGTGACCCTGCTGTTCCTGGCGATGAACGGCCATCTGGTGGTGATCGAGGTGCTGGTCGAGAGCTTCACCACCCTGCCGATCGGCCAGACCCTGCAGGCCGTGGACTTCCATACCCTGGTGCTGCGCTTTTCCTGGGTGATGGCCTCGGCTCTGCTGATCGGCCTGCCGGCGATCACCGCGCTGCTGATCGTCAACCTGTCCTTTGGCGTGATGATGCGTGCCGCACCGCAGCTGAACATCTTCTCCATCGGCTTCCCGCTGACCCTGGTGTTCGGTTTGTTCATTCTCTGGGTGCTGCTCAGCAGTACCGCCGGGCAATACCACATGCTGGCTTCCGAAGCGCTGATCTGGCTGCGGGACATGGTGAGGGCGCGCTGATGGCCGAAGATAGCGGTCAAGAACGCACGGAAGACCCCACGGCGAAACGCCAGAAGGAGTCCCGCGAGAAAGGGCAGGTGGCCCGTTCCAAGGAGTTGAATACGCTGGCGGTGGTGATGGTGGCCGCCGTCGGCCTGCTGATGCTGGGTCCGGAGATGGCGCGCAAGCTGATGGACCTGATGGCCTATAACTTCACCCTCGAACGCGAGGTGCTGTACAGCACCGACACCATGGGGCTGCACCTGCTGGCCTCGATACGCCAGGGCTTCGGCGCCCTGGCACCGTTGTTGGCGATGCTGCTGGTCGCCGCCCTGGTTGGCCCGGTGTTGCTTGGCGGCTGGCTGTTCAGTGCCAAGCTGCTGGCCCCCAAGGGCGAGCGGCTGAACCCGCTGGCCGGGCTCAAGCGCATGTTCTCGATCAAGGCGCTGGTCGAGCTGCTCAAGGCGCTGGCCAAGTTCCTGGTGGTGCTGGCCATGGCCCTGGTAGTGCTGCGCATGCGCCAGGACGACCTGCTGGCGCTCGGCAACGAGGCACTGCCGGGGGCGATCTTCCACAGCGGCTGGGTGCTGGGTACCTCGTTGTTGCTGCTGGCCAGTTCACTGATCCTGATCGCCGCGGTGGACGTGCCGTTCCAGATCTGGGACAACAAGCAGAAGACGCGCATGACCAAGCAGGAAGTGCGTGACGAATACAAGGACTCCGAGGGCAAGCCCGAGGTCAAGTCGCGGGTGCGTCAGTTGCAGCGGGAGATGGCCGAGCGGCGGATGATGGGCGAGGTGCCCAAGGCCGACGTGGTGATCACCAACCCGACCCACTATGCGGTAGCCCTGAAGTACGATCCGGTACATTCTGGGGCGCCGGTGGTGGTAGCCAAGGGGGCGGATTTCCTGGCACAGAAGATCCGCGAGGTCGCCAGCGAACATGATGTGATAGTGCTGGAGTCGCCACCGCTGGCGCGGGCGGTGTTCTACAGCACCGAGCTGGAACAGCCGATCCCGGCCGGCCTGTATCTGGCCGTAGCCCAGGTCTTGGCCTATGTTTACCAGGTGCGGCAGTTCCAGGAGGGCAAGGGCAAGCGCCCCGGGCCGATGCCGGAGCCGCCGATTCCGGATGATCTGCGGCGCGATGAGTGACGGCAACGCTCTCGCTCATGGCGCACCGGCTGCCCGGTAAGGGCGGTGGGCATGGAACTGCTGCTTGCCTCTTTCGTCATTGCGAGCCGCTGAGCGGCGTGGCAATCCAGGCAGGTGAGTGGCCTGCGAATCATGGATTGCCGCGCCCTGCGGGCTCGCAATGACGGTGGAGTGAGGCAGGTGACGGGGAAGTGAAGCTGGTCCCAAAAGTGTGATGAATGATCGAACGGCAATATGGGGGTGGTTGGATGACTGACAATTCGCGGGTTTCGTTGTTTGCCGTGGTGGCGGCAGCCCTGCTGGCGCTGGCGCTGGCGTTCATGGCGGTGAGCATCAAGACCGGCTTGCTGCAGTTCCGTGATGCCGACAAGGTGGTCAGCGTCAAGGGCCTGGCCGAGCGCACGGTGGAGGCGGATCTGGCGCTGTGGCCGATCAACTTCACGGTGATGGGCGACGGCCTGGATGTGCTGCAGGGTGATATCGAGACCCAGCAGGACCTGATCCGCTCCTTCCTGCTGCTCAAGGGTTTCGCTGAAGAGGATCTGCAGCTGTCGATGCCGAAGATCACCGACCAGCACGCCAACCTGTATGGTTCGAACATGCCGCCGCAGCGCTACCGTGCTGAAGTCACCGTGCTGGTGCGCACCGGCGACATCGAGCGGGTCAAGAGCGGCATGCAGAGCGTCGGCGACCTGGTCAAGTCCGGTGTGGCGCTGACCCAGAGCTACGAGCATCAGCCGCAGTTCATCTTCACCCAGCTCAATGCGATCAAACCGGAAATGATCGCCCTGGCCACCCAGGAAGCTCGCGCCGCAGCGGACCAGTTCGCCCGCGATGCCGGCGCCGAGGTAGGCAGCATCCGCCGTGCCTCGCAGGGCTATTTCAGTATCGAGGATGTTGATCCCTACACTCCCGAGACCAAGAAGGTGCGGGTGGTGACCAGCGTCGACTATATCCTGCGTTAGCCCCGTTATCCTGCGCGCCGTCAGCCTTCGTTTTTCCCCGTCCCCTTTCCCGTCATCCTTCGCGAAGGCGAAGGATCCAGGGTGCCGGCTAACCCCGAGTGATCTGTGGATCCTTCGCCTTCGCGAAGGATGACGGGAAGAAGCGAAGGATGACGGGAAGAAGCGAAGGATGACGGGAAGAAGCGAAGGATGACGAGGAGAAGCGAAGGATGACGAGGAGAAGCGAAGGATGACGAGGAGAAGCGAAGGATGACGAGGAGAAGCGAAGGATGACGAGGAGAGGCGAAGGATGACGGGGAGAGGCGAGGGATGACGAGGAAAGGGGACGGCGTTGAGTGAACAGCATTACCGCCTGCACCGAGGATAATGCTGTGGAGAGCGGCACAGTGTTATTCGAACAGTTCCTGGGCTGAAGCGACAAACCGGCTGATCCGCCCGGGCCAGGCGGCCAGGTCCTGCATGTTATCGGCGATGACCAGCTGCGCCTGCGGTAGATGCCCGGCCAGCAGCTTGGCGCTGCGCATCGGGTGCAGCGGGTCGTCGTGCCAGGCCAGGATCAATGTCGGTATCTTCAGCTCACGCAATCGTTCCAGCGGCGGCAGGTCGGAGTCGGCGGCGCCGAGCAGTACCGCCTGCAGCACCTCCGCATTGAAGGCCGCCATGGCTGCACGGGTCAGTTCGGCCTGTTGTGGCTGGGCCTGGCGCAACCAGGGCGGCAGGGTGGAGTCTCCCGCCGCCAGGCGTGCCAGCGACGCCAGCCCGCGGCGGGCGATCAGTGCCGCCATCTGCCGCGAGCGCCGGGCCTGGCCTGCGCGCTGCTGCCAGGCGCAGGGCGGCAGGGCCAGTACCAGATGGCTGACCTCCTCGGGCGCGGCGACCGCAGCGTGCAGCGCCGTGGCGCAGCCCATCGACTGGCCGCCCAGGGCAAAGCGTGGCTGGCCGCTGTGCCGCCGGGCAACCTCCAGCATGTCCTGCGCCAGTCGTGGCCAGCGATAGCGCGCTGCTTCGCTGCTGCCGGGGGAGTGGCCGTGGCCGCAGGCGTCGTAACGGATACGTCGGATCAGGTCCGCTCCCGGGCGGTGGAACCAGCCGCCCGCATCCTCCTGGGCGATGCTGCTCATCTGCCCATGGCCCCAGATCAGCGGCCAACCCTGGCCTTGTATGATGGTATGCAGCATCGAGACTCCTGGTGACGATTGGGTTGGCCAGCATAATCCATGGCATCAATAAGCGCAGCGTGAACCTGACAGCGCGGGTGCTGCGTAATAGACTGGGGCACCTCGTTTCAGGAAGTATTCCGTACATGACGCTGTTGCCCTGGTCCCACCCATCCTCCGCCGGCTTCACCCTGCGTGGCTGGCACACGCCACCCAGCGGCAAGCCGTTGCTGCATTTCATTCACGGTAATGGCTTCTGTTGCCGCACCTACGAGCCGATGCTGGAACAACTGGCCGAGCATTTCGATCTGTGGCTGTGCGATATGCAGGGCCATGGCGAGAGTGACCATGGGGGTGTCTTCGTTGGCTGGAACCGCAATGCTGAACTGGCGGTGGAGGCCTTTGTCGCCGGTCGCGGGATATTCGGCGAGGTACCCTGTCATGCCGTCGGCCACAGCTTTGGCGGCGTGCTGACCAGCCTGATCCTGGCGGCGCACCCGCAGCTGTTCCAGCGTGCGGTGCTGCTCGACCCGGTGCTGTTCCCGCGTCGTCAGATCCTGCTGCGGCATATGTTCGGCTGGCTGCTGCGCAATCCGATGGCCGAGGGCGCGCGCAACCGGCGGCAGCAGTGGCCGGATCGCCAGGCGGTGTTCGAGCGGTTCCAGGGGCGCGGTATCTTTCGTGGCTGGGAGGAGGCGGGATTGCGGGCGCATATTCAGTATGCGCTGCGTGACGAGCCGGGGCAGGGGGTGGTGCTGCGCTGTGAGCCTGCGCGTGAGGCCGAGGTGTTCGAGTCCTGGCCGCGCGGATTATGGCGTTCGCTGGGGCGGATACGTACACCGGTGCGGCTGATCCACGGTGATCATAGCTACCCCTTCGTCCGCCAGTCCGCCGCCCGCCTGGCGGCAGCGAATGCCCATGTCAGCGTCGAGCAGTTGCCGGGCGGGCATTGCTTCATGCAGGAGCATTCGCAACTGGCGGCGCAGCGGGTGAGGGAGTTTCTGCTCGCCGTGGGGTAATCCAGGGTGGTTTCTCCCTGAAAACATGTGGCGCTGTTCTCTGCCCGTCATCCTTCGCGAAGGCGAAGGATCCACAGGGCACTCCGGGCCAACCTGCACCCTGGATCCTTCGCCTTCGCGAAGGATGACGGGGGTTAAATGAAGACGGAACGGGCGCTCAGGCCGCCACTATCACATCCCCATGGTTCTCCGGTTCGATCAGCGCCCGGTGCAGGGCGACCACGGCGGCGTCGTAGTCCTCCTCGTTGATGATGCACTGCATCTCCACCTGGCGGATCGACTGGTGGATGGCCTGGATGCTGATGTCGGCCTCGGCCAGCGCCGCTACGGTCTTGGCCAGGATGCCCTTGACCTTGAGGTCGGAGCCGATGGCCGAGACGATGGCGATGTTATGGATATGCACCTCGGCCATCGGATAGCGCTCCTGGATCAGGCGGATGGCGCGGTTCATCATCTTGCGTGAGCCGGAGGTGTAGTAGGTGATGCTGTTGGCATCGGAATCCTTGTTCACCACGTACAGCTTCAGCTGCTTGAGCAGGCGGGTGATCTCGATGTCATAGCCGACGTCGCCGAGCATCTCCTGGTCGAACACCTCCAGCCCGAACACGTCCTTGCGCCCGGCGATGATCTCCACGCAGGGTTTCTCGCTGCAGTAGTTCTGGCTGATGGTGGTGCCGCCGTGGTCCGGCTCGAAGGCATTCTTGATGCGCAGCTGGATGCCGGCTCGGCGCAGGGTGCGGGCGGCCTTGGGGTGGATCGCCTCCATGCCGAGGTTCGACAACTGGTCGGCGACGTCATAGTTGGTGCGGCCGATGGTCACCACCTTGTCCACGCCGACCTGGTTCGGGTCGGCGCTGGACAGGTGGTATTCCTTGTGGATGATGGCCTCGGCGGCGCCTGTGCCGGCGGCGATCTGGGCGAAGGTGATCTCGCTGTAGCCGCGGTCGAAGGTGTTCATCAGCCCTTCGCTGCAGTGGGTGTAGCCGGTGGCGACCACCAGCTCGCGGGTGAAATCGATGCCGGCGAAGCTGTCGGCGATCATGTCCTGGAAGGTCTTCGGTTCCTGCTGGTCCCAACCGGTCAGATCGACCAGGCGGGCCTGGACGCCGCTTTTCTTCAGTGCCAGCACGGTGTTGAAGGCGCTGTGCGCCTCGCCCAGCGAGGCGAGCATCTCGCGCACCTTCATCAGGTGGCCACCGAGCTGGAAATGACCATAGGAGCACAGCTGCTGCAGGTTGAGCATGCAGTCGCGGGCATCATTGATGCGCCCACCGATAAAGCGGTCGGCGGCCTGGCGCTCGTAATCGCCGGCAAACAGCTCGGCATTCTTCGCCAGCATGCTGGTGCGTACCTGTTCCAGCGCCTCCAGCCAGGCGTCCTCGTTGTGTGCGTCGGCGAAGCGTTCGTAGACGCCGGGCTCGCCGCTCTTCTTGTGTTCCAGCAGCAGGTTGGTCATGCCGCCGTAGGCCGAGACCACGAAGATGCGGTTGTACAGGTCGCTGTTGCGGCGCTGGCCAATGAATATGCTGCTGAGGACTTCATCGAAGCGGCTCATCGAGGTGCCGCCGATCTTTTCTACTGTATGCATGATTTCCTATCTTTTTTCTGATGGATGTCAGCTCCGCTCACAGGTATCGCTGCGGGCCGATCTGCAGTGGTTCGATCGGCCCACGCTCGGCAACGAACTTCGGGCGTGGCGGCATGCCGTCGAAGGGTGTGATGGGTTGGTTGTCCACGTGGTTGTAGACGAAGAACAGGTTGCTGCGCGGGCTGGGGGTGATATTGCTGTTGGAGCCGTGCAGGGTGTTGCAGTCGAACAGCACCACGCTGCCGGCCATGCCGGTGGCCTGGGCGATACCGTAGCGCTCGACCAGTTCGGCGAGGCTGTCATCGTCCGGGATGCCGAACTCCTGCCTGCGCAGGGACTTCTCGTAGTGATTCTCCGGGGTCTGGCCGACGCAGCCGATGTAGTGCCGGTGCGAGCCGGGGATCAGCATCAGCGGCCCGTTCCAGGGCTGGTTGTCGGTCAGCAGTATCGAACAGCTGATGGTGCGCATGCGCGGCAGACCGTCCTCGGTATGCCAGGTCTCGAAATCGGAGTGCCAGTAGAACTCCTTGCCCTTGAAGCCCGGCTTGAGATTCAGCCTGGACTGGTGGACGTAGAGGTCGCCATCAAGCAGGTAGCGGATCAGCCCGGCGGTGCGCTGGTCCCGCGCCACCCGGGCGAACAGCGGGTTGCTGCGGTGGATGGCGAACACCGAGCGCAGCGCGCCGCTGTCCGGTTCACGGATGGCGGTGGGGGCCTGCAGCACCGCAGGGTCATGCCGCATGCGCTCGAGTTCATTCTTGAACAGTGCCACCTCTGCGGCACTGAACACCTTGTCCAGCACCAGGAAACCGTCGCGCTCGAAGCGCGACAGTTGTTCTTCGCTCAGTGGTGCGTTGCGCACGTCCCTGCGGTAGGTGATCGGTTCCAACCGTTGCTGCCAGCTGGGGTGGTTGTGCTGGCGTGACGGGTAAAGGTCAGCTTGCACGATGGTCATTGCTTCTCCTATGCCGGTTCGGCGCTCAGATCGGCGGGGTAGACACCGTTTTCATCATGCACTTCGCGGCCTGACAGCGGCGGGTTGAATACGCAGGCCATTTTCATGTCCTCGGTGCCGCCGCGCAGCAGGTGCTCGTCGTGCTGGTCGAGGATGTACAGGGTGCCCGGCTCGATCTTGTAGATCTTGCCGTCGGCGATGGTCTCGATCTCGCCATTGCCGCTCATGCAGTACACCGACTCCAGGTGGTTCTGGTAGTGGATGTGGGTCTCGCTGCCGGAGTAAATGGTGGTGATGTTGAAGGAAAAGCCCATCTTGTCTTCCTTCAGGATCATCCGGGTGCTGTCCCAGGTCTCGGTAACCACCTTGCGCTCGGATGCTTCACAGTCTTTCAGTTGACGTACGATCATGTTCTTTACGTTTCCTCAGGATGCCTTGTTGGTGACGTCCGCGGCCATGACCTTGGCGAAGGCCGCGTCGAGAATGTCCATTGCCCGGGTGATCTGCTGTTCGCTGATGACCAGCGGGCACAGGCACTTGACCACCTGGCTGTGGTTGCCGCTGGTCTCGATGACCAGGCCATTGGCGAAGGCCTCGGCGCAGATGGCGGCGGCGGTGTCGCCATCCGGGCAACTGATGCCGATCATCATGCCGCGGCCCTTGACGAACAGGGAGTCGGGGCCATGGCGGCGGACGATCTTCTGCATGCGCTCGCGGATCAGCGTGCCCTTGGCCTTGACGCTGGCGGCGAACTCATCGCTGGTCCAGAAGTGCTCCAGCGCGGCGGCGGCGGTGACGAAGGCGTGGTTGTTGCCACGGAAGGTGCCGTTGTGCTCGCCCGGCTCCCACTGGTCCAGTTCGCGGCGCATGACCACGATGGCGAACGGCAGGCCGAAGCCGCTCAGCGACTTGGACAGGGTGATGATGTCCGGCTTGATGCCCATTTCCTCGAAGCTGAAGAAACTGCCGGTGCGACCGCAGCCGGCCTGGATGTCATCGACGATCAGCAGCATGTCGTGCTTGCGGCAGAGTTTCTCCAGCTTGCGCATCCAGTCGGCCGAGGCGGCGTTCAGGCCACCTTCGCCCTGGACCACTTCGACGATCACCGCGGCCGGTTTGTCCACGCCGCTGCTCGGGTCGCTGAGCAGCTTGTCCATCATCGAGATGGTGTTGACCTTGTCGCCGAAGTAGTTGGCATAGGGCATGCGGCTGACGTCGGTCAGCGGTACGCCGGCGGCGCCGCGATGGTGCTGGTTGCCGGTGGCGGCCAGGGCACCGACGGTGCAGCCGTGGAAGCCGTTGGTGAAGCTGATGACGTTGCTGCGGCCGGTGACCTTGCGTGCCAGCTTCAGTGCCGCTTCGACCGAGTTGGCTCCGGTCGGGCCGCTGAACTGCACGACGTAGTCGCCGAGGCCGCGCGGGTCGAGGATGACCCGGTGGAAGGTTTCCAGAAAGCGTTCCTTGGCATCCGAATACATGTCCAGGCCATGGGTCAGGCCATCATTTTCCAGATAGTCGATCAACGCCTTCTTCAGCACCGGATGGTTGTGGCCATAGTTCAGCGTGCCGGCACCGGCGAGGAAGTCGATGTAGGACTTGCCGTCACGGGTGATCAGCTCGGCACCGCGGGCCTGGTTGAAGATGACGGGGAAGGAACGGCAGTAGCTGCGAATACCGGACTCGTGTTGTTCGAACTGGGCGAAGGTGTTCATGCAGTCTCCTGATTCTCGGAATGAGCAAAATGAGCAAGTTGTGCAGAGGGTGCGAAAGGACCGGCGCGATACAGCACTTCATCATCATGCTGGCCCTGGAAATGGGTGGCGCGGTTGAACAGCACCTGGGTGCGCGCCTCGACGCCGAGCCGGCGGAAGGCTTTGGCGAACAGCGCCTCGGAGGCGCCGTTGCCGGGGGAGATGGTGGTCTCCAGCCAGCGCACGCCGTCGACGGCGGTGCGCTGAACCAGGCCCAGCAACATGCTCAGCCCCAGGCCCTGGCCACGCATGCGGCTGTCCACCGCCACCTGCCAGACGAACAGGGTGTCGGGACGCGCCGGGGGGCGATAGCCGGAAATGAAGCCGACCAGCTCACCCTCGCTGTTCTCGGCGGCGATGGAGGTGGCGGCGAAATCGGTGCACTGCAGCAGGTTGCAATAGACGGAATTGGTATCCAGGGGAGGGCAGCGCTCGACCAGCTGGTTGAGGGCGTATCCATCGGTCGCTCGCGGTTGGCGTAGCGAAAAGGTTTTGGAAGACATGTGCTCTGATATTTACTTGTAAATTCATTTTTATAATAAACACATCCAAAAAATGAGAACAACCCGCAATTTACATGGCTTGTGAGCTATGGCTCGTTATGCGCTTATATTTACAGCTGTTATGTATTTGTCGAAAAGGTGGCTGTAACCCCCATGCCTGTAGGCCCTGCGCAAGTTCCTGCAGGTACCGTTTTCGGCCCTCGGGAAGGTCGATTCACCGGGCTGAAAAAATCTTTGCGCTGAACGCGGTGGGGTAAAAGCGGTCCACCAAGGGGAAACTGGTTTATGCTCAGATGCAGATAGATCTAGCCCAAGGAGTTTTTAATGGTGTCACCGCGGCGTTCGCGTAAAGAGGATGCTTCCGCCTGGACGGTTGCAGACAGTCGTAGTGTCTATGGCATACGCCATTGGGGAGCGGGCTATTTCAACGTGAATGACGGCGGCAATGTCGAGGTCAGACCGCGGGCCGGTGTGGATGCACCGATCGACCTGCACCAGTTGGTCATCCAGCTGCGTGACAGCGGGCTGGACCTGCCTCTGCTGCTGCGCTTTCCGGATATCCTGCAGGACCGTGTGCGTCAGCTGACCGGCGCCTTCGACCGCAGCATCGCCGAGCTGGGTTACGCCGGTGATTACACCGCGTTGTACCCGATCAAGGTCAACCAGCAGGAGGCGGTGGTGAAGAACATCATCGCCACCGAGGATGTGGCGATCGGTCTGGAGGCCGGTTCCAAGCCCGAGCTGATGGCGGTGCTGGCGCTGGCGCCCAAGGGTGGCACCATCGTCTGCAACGGCTACAAGGACCGCGAATTCATCCGCCTGGCGCTGCTCGGGCAGAAGCTCGGGCATAACGTGTTCATCGTCATCGAGAAGGAATCGGAGGTGGCGCTGGTGATCGAGGAGGCGGCGGCACTGGCACTGACGCCGCAGGTCGGTCTGCGGGTGCGGCTGTCCTCGCTGGCCTCGAGTAAATGGGCCGACACCGGCGGCGAGAAGTCCAAGTTCGGGCTGTCCGCCGCCCAGTTGCTGCGGGTAGTCGAGCAGTTCCGCGGCGCGGGACTGGAGGCCGGGGTGCGCCTGCTGCATTTCCACATGGGCTCGCAGATCGCCAACCTGGCGGACTACCAGTACGGCTTCCGCGAGGCGATCCGCTACTTCGGCGAGCTGCGGGCGCTGGGGCTGCCGGTCGATCATATCGACGTGGGTGGCGGGCTGGGGGTGGACTACGACGGTACCCACTCGCGCAATGCCAGTTCGATCAATTACGACATCCAGGAATATGCCCGCACCGTGGTGCTGATGCTGCGCGAGTTCTGCGAGGAGCAGGGGTTGCCGCATCCGCATATCTTCTCCGAGAGCGGACGGGCGATGACCGCCCACCACGCGCTGCTGGTGGTGCAGGTGACCGATGTCGAGCGGCATAACGATACCGTACCGCCGATCGACGATCTGGAGCAGCAGCCGCAGGTGATCCGTGCCCTGGTCGGGCTGCTGGGCCAGACCGATATCGAGATGGTCACCGAGACCTACTGGCGCGCCACCCACTACCTGAGCGATGTGGCCGGGCAGTATGCCGAGGGCAAGCTGACGCTGTCGCAGAAGGCGCTGGCCGAGCAGTGCTACTTCGCCCTGTGCAACCGCCTGCATGCGCTGCTCAAGGCGCGCCAGCGCTCGCATCGCCAGGTGCTGGACGAACTCAACGACAAGATGGCGGACAAGTACATCTGCAACTTCTCGGTATTCCAGAGCCTGCCCGACACCTGGGCGATCGACCAGGTGCTGCCGATAGTGCCGCTCAACCGGCTGGATGAGGAGCCTCTGCGCCGTGCGGTGCTGCAGGACCTGACCTGTGACTCCGACGGCAAGATCCGCCACTACGTGGATGAGCAAAGCATCGAGAACAGTCTGCCGGTGCACGAGTTGCGTGAGGGCGAGGACTACCTGCTGGGGATTTTCATGGTCGGTGCCTACCAGGAGATTCTCGGCGACATGCACAACCTGTTCGGCGATACCGACTCGGTGAACATCTACCAGCTGGAGGATGGCCGGGTGGTGCACGGTGGCATCGAGACCCACGATACCATCGAGGACATGCTGCGCTACGTGCACTTCGAGCCGGACGAGCTGGTCTCGCGCTACCGCGACAAGGTTGCCGGCGCGCGCCTGAGTCCGGCGGAACGGGCACGCTATCTGGATACCCTGCGCCTGGGGCTGACGCGCTCGTCCTACCTCACCGCGGAGTAGCCGGCCCGGCGAAGCCGTCGACGCCGGCGCTGGCCAGTTGTTCGCGCAGTGCCGCCAGTGGCGGGTGGTTGAAGAAGGCCGCCAGTTGCCGGGCGCGCTGCGGGCCAACGCCCGGTTGTGTCTGCCAGTCGGCCGGGCTGCGGGCGGCGAGGGTGGTCCAGTCCGCCGCCAACTCGGCACCCCCGGCCGGCGGCATGCCCAAGGCCCGCAGCCACTGCTGGAAACCTCGCTCGCGTGCTGCTTGCAGGCGCTCGGCCAGCTTCGCCCCGCACTGGTTCGGCACTGTCTGTGGCGCCAGCCAGTCGAGTAAGCCGTGCAGGCTGCCGGTGTCGGCCAGGCACTTCCAAGCGCCGGGGCCGACACCCGGCAGATCCAGCCCCTGGCGCCCACTCAGCCAGGACAGACGGGCCAGGAATTGCTCACGACAACCGTCCTCCAGACTCCAGCAACTGAGCGCGTGATAGCGTCCGAGCACTGGCGCGGCGGGCGGGGTGCGTTGCGCGGTGCGGCTGACCACCTGCTCGAACTGCGGGATCACCTGGCCGGACAGCCGTATCGACACCAGGTCGCCGGGCACCACATCGAGGGTTTTCCAGCGCTGCAGCGAACCCAGACTGACACGGCTGACGCGCCTGTCATCGAGCTCCACCGGCTGCAGGCGCAGCACCGGAGTGATGCGACCGCTGCGGCCAATGGCGAAATCGATCTGTTGCACCCGGGTCAGCGCCAACTGCGCCGGATGCTTCCAGGCCACTGCCCAGAAGGGCGGCGCGGCCTGCCATTGCGTGCCCGGCGGCCGCTGGCCCTGGCGCAGTACCACACCATCGGTGGCGAAGGGCAGCGGCTGGTCGAACCATTGCTGGCGCAGGCTCTGGGCACTGGGCAGGTCGTGCACCGGCAGGGTATAGCGGGCGCTGTCGAGGCCGGCTGCGCTCAGTTGGGCCAGCCGCTCCGGCATCGCTGCCGGCCCGTCGGGCCAGTCCCAGACGAACAGGCCGATGCGGTCGCGCTCCTGCTCGCTCAACTGCTGGCGGTTCATCAGTCCGGCTATCCGGCTGCGCGCACCGGCGCCGCCGTCGCGGGACTGCACATGCCCGTTCAGGCGCCAGTACAGCTCACCCTGCAGTACCAGATCGCGGGGTTCTGGCCAGTGCTGTGGCACCGCCGGCAGCGATTGCGCAGTGGCGGTCCAGTCCTGCCCCTGCCAGCCGTCGCCGCGGCTGATGGCTCGCAAAAGACGGCCCTGACGGTATTCCAGGGTGACCGCCACGCCATCCACCTTGGGTTGTATCCACAGATCAGCGCGATTGGTGATCCAGCGCTGCGCCTGGGCCCGGGTGTGGATCTTGGCCAGTCCGGTCTGCGCCACCGGATGGGCCTGCTTGCCGGCACGCGGCTGGTAACCGGCGGTCGGCTGGACGCCAAAGCAGTCCTGCCACTGGCGCAGCTGGATCAGGGCCTGGTCGTAGATCTCATCGGCGACCAGTGACTGGCCTCGCTCATGATAGGCCTGGTCCCATCGTTCGATCTGGCTCGCGAGCTGGTCCAGCTCCGTTTGCGCCTGCTGCTGCGGCCACTCCGGGCACTGGGCGCCGGCGATCCCGGCCCAGATCCATAGAATCCACAAGTACTTGCTGTATGCCATGACCGCTTCCCTGCTGGTTGAACACCATCGCAGTCTAGGAAGTCGGGGCGTTCAGACAAGCAGAGGCGGCGGGAATTGTGGCGCAGGTGGCATTCTGCGTGGCTCTCAGGCCTCCGCAGTCCTGCGCCCGGCGAGCAACTGCAGGATGGCATTGAGCACGATGCCGTACAACGGCACGAACAGCATCAGGCTGATACCCAGCTTGATGACGTAGTCGACGGCGGCGATCTCGATCCAGTTGGCGGCCATGAACTCGTTGCTGCTGCGCCAGAACGCCACGCTGAAGAATACGAAGGTATCGATCAGGTTGCCGGCGATCATCGCTGCACTGGGTGCTATCCACCACTGCCGGAGTTTGCGCAGGCGGTCGAATACCTGGATGTCCAGCAACTGGCCGACGACATAGGCGAGGAAGCTCGCCAGCGAGATGCGCAGGACGAAGGAGTTGAACTGGGCCAGCGCATCGAAGCCACGGAATGCGCCCTCCTGGAACAGTACCGAGACGATATAGGACACCACCAGTGCCGGCAGCATGACCCGCGCGATGACCCGTCGCGCCGCCTGCTTGCCGAGCAGGCGCACGGTCAGATCGGTCGCCAGGAAGATGAACGGGAAGCTGAACGCGCCCCAGGTGGTATGCCAGCCCAGCAGGGTGATGGGCAGCTGCACCAGGTAGTTGCTGGCAATGATGATGGAAATATGGAACGCGATAAGGCACGACAGGGCCATGCGCCAGCGCGTGGGCGATACGGGATACATGAGATCACCTTTTTGATGGATGGGGTTAGGGAACCCATGTCGCCGGAATGGCGACGGCGCGTACTATACCGGTTTGGCCGGGGCGGGGCCAGGTCTGCAGGTCGGGTGGCGTTGTGCTGTCGTCGCGCAGGCAGCATGCCCTGTGCCCCGATTGGCAGCATCCCTGCGGGGAGCTCAGGGCTGTTGCTGGCGATAGTGTCGTTCAAGGAAATCCAGCACCAGCGCATTCACCTGCTCCGGCTTCTCGCTCTGCACCCAGTGCCCGCAGCGCTCGATCACATGCTGCTCGACGCGCGGCACCACGCTGGGCATCTTGCCGATGGCATAGGCTTCCAGGGTGGCTACCGGGTCGCGGTCGCCGATGATGAACAGCGCCGGTTGTTCCACCTGCCGACCAGCCAGCTCGGCGGTACGCTCGAAGTTGCGCTCGAAATTGCGGTACCAGTTCAGTGGGCCATGGAAGCCGTTGTCGATGAAGGTCTCCACATACACGTCGAAGGCCTCCTGCGGGCACCAGGCGGGCAGGTTCTGCGGGTCCTGGTAGTCGTCCAGCCAGCGCGAGTCGGCTGGCTTGTCCTGGATCAGCCCATTCCCGGCGCTGGGCCGGCCATGCATGAGGATACGCAGGGTACGTTCGATATCGGCCTCCAGTTCCGCTTCGGCCGGGCCGGGCTCCTGGAAATACAGGATATACAGGAACTTGTCCTTGAAGCGTTCACGCATGCCCTCGATCGCCGGCTTGCTGGGGCGTCCGGCGAAGGGCACCGACATGCCCGAGACCACGGCCACCCGCTGCGGTTCGAGCAGGGCCAGGTGCCAGGCGACCACGGCGCCCCAGTCATGTCCGAACATGGCTACCCGGGTCTGCCCGAAGTGATCCATGGCGGCCTGGATGTCGCCGCACAGGGTGATGATGTCATAGGCTTCGATCGCCGCCGGGGCGCTGCTGCGGCCATAGCCGCGCATCTCCGGGGCGAATACCCGGTAGCCGGCATCGGCCAGCGCGCGCATCTGGTGGCGCCAGGAGTACCAGCATTCAGGGAAACCATGCAGCAGCCAGACCGGCTGGCCGTGCTCCGGGCCGGTAATGTGGACACTGAGCTGGATGTCGTTGACATCCAGGATGCGTTGTTCGGTCTGCAGCATGGCGATGTTCTCCGCTCTTGTCATGGTGGAGCCCGGCATGGGGGACGGGCACTGTCCACTATGACAAATCAGGCGGCGACTGGCTTGTCCATTGGCCGGATAAATATCCGCCGAGTGTCCCGGCTTATCCAGCCTGGTGGCCGGCTGCCAGATGGAACTGCGCGCCCTCGCTTTCCAGCGGGCGCAGCTGGGTTTCGCAGAAGGCCAGGGCGTCGAGCAACTGGGCGTGGTTGGCGCCGGAGACTTCCCGCGGCCGGTTGCGTTGCAGGTGGCCGCTGAGTGCTTCGAGGGTAATCATGCCGGTACTGATGGGGAACCAGGCCATGTCCTCGATGCTCCACGGCAGGCCGGTTTCCGGGTCGGGTTGCGGCGGGGTGTCCTCGGCGGGCAGCAGGTCGCTGGCTGCGGAAAACTCCAGGGCCGTGACATCGACAAAGCGGCTCAGCGCCGTCACGCCGAGCGTCTTGCACAGCGTATCCAGGCCGTTCATGTGTTCGGCCAGTTGCTGCAGCGGTGTGCTGTGCAGCTGGAAATGGCGTTGTTCCAGGGTGGCAAGGCGCAGGGCGGACAATGGGCACTCCCGTAAGCTGATGCGGATGGTTCGCTGCCCATGGTACTGGCTTTTGCGCAGGATTGGCCAATTTGCCGGGTTGTTGTCAGGAAAACGCCTGCCAGCCGCCCCCCAGGGCCCGGAACAGGTCGACCGTGGCCTGCAGCCAGGCGGCGCGCTGTTGTACCAGGCTGTCCTGGCTCTGGAAGAACGAGCGCTGGGTGTCGAGCAGGTTCTGCAGGTCGATGGCGCCGGCCTTGTAGCGGGCCTCGGCCAGTTCGAAGGCCAGTTGCGCCTCGGCGGTGGCGGCCTGCTGCAACTGGTATTGCAGGCGAGCCTGCTGCAGTGCGCCGAGGGCGGTATCGGCATCGATCAGTGCATCGAGGATCGCCCGCTGATAGCCGATCAGCGCTTCCTGCTGGCTGGCCTGGCTGATCTCGACCTGGGCACGCAGGCGCCCGCCATCGAAGATCGGCTGGGTCAATCCGGCGGCCAGGCTCCAGGGGTTCAGCGGATTGCTGACCAGGTCGGAAAGTACCGAACTCTGCGCGCCGTAGCTGCCGGTCAGCTGGATGCTCGGGTAGAGCGCGGCACGGGCGGCGGTCAGGTTGGCATTGGCCGCCAGCAGTCGCTGTTCGCTGGCGCGGATGTCCGGGCGCCGGTTGAGCAGTTCCGAGGGCAGGCCGGCACCGGGTTCGGGAACGTGGATGCTGGCCATCTCCGGCAGGCTGCCCGGTACGAAGTCCGGGCCCTGGCCCAGCAGCAGGGCCAGGCTGTTGCGCAGTTGCAGGGTCTGCTGCTGCAGCGCCGGCAGGTTGGCGCGCAACTGGGCGACCAGCGCGCGCTGCTGGCTCAGCGCCAGGCTGTCATCGGCGCCGTAGCGGTAGCGCGCCTCGACAATCGCCAGTACCCGCTCGGCGGCGGCCAGATTGTCCTGCGCCAGTTGCAGGCGGGCCTGGTTCTCCACCAGTTGGAACCAGCTGCTGGCGACGCTGGCATCAGTGCTGATGGCCAGCGCCTCCAGGTCGTAGCGGCTGGCATTCAGGTTGGCGGTGGCCGCCGCGACCGCGGCGCGGTTGCGACCCCAGAAGTCCACCTCATAGCTGGCGCTGAGGGTGGCGCCGAAGCTGTTGCTGACATCGCCATCGCCACTGTTGCCGCCACGCCGGCCGCTGACGCTGCCATCGACGCTGGGCAGCAGGCTGGCGCCGCTCTGGCGCAGCTGTGCATCGGCCTGCAGCAGGCGAGTAGCTGCGGTGGCCAGGTCGAGGTTGCCGGTGCGCGCCTGGGCCATCAGCCGGGACAACTGCGGCGCCTGGTATTCGGTCCACCATTGTGCCTGTGGCCAGACCAGCGAGTCGGCGCTGGCATTCCATTGGCTGGGTGCCTGCACCGTGCTCTGCGGTACCGGCGTGGACAGGCTGCAGCCGCTCAGCAGGGCGATGCCGAGGGCCAGGGTCAGGGAAGTTCTAGTCCGCACTGAGGGCCACCACTGGGTCAAGATGTGCCGCCTTGTGGGCAGGCATGAAGCCGAAGATCAGGCCGGTCGCGAAGGCGCAGCCGAAGGCAAGCAGCACCGGGCCGGCAGTGAACTGGATCGGCGTACCGAAGTATTGCAGCATGCTGCCGAAGCCCAGGCCGACCACCACGCCGATGGCACCGCCGATGGCCGAGACCACCATGGCCTCGACGATGAACTGCTGCAGGATATTGCGCGTGCGTGCGCCGGTAGCCATGCGGATGCCGATCTCCCGGGTGCGTTCGGAGACGTTCACCAGCATGATGTTCATCACCCCGATACCGCCGACCAGCAGCGAAATGGCAGCAATCGAGCCGAGCAGCACGGTAAAGGTATTCTGCGTACTGGCCACGTTCTCCAGCAAGGATGCCATGTTGCGGATCTGGAAATCCTCGACCCCGGCGTGGTTGGCCAGCACCGCCTGGCGTACCGCTTCCTGGGTGGCGTCGGACAGCCTGAGGTCATCGATCAGCACGCTGATGTTGCTCAGGTGGCGTGAGCCGATCAGCCGGTTGCTGGCAGTATTCAGCGGTACGAAGACAATGTCGTCCTGATCCTGGCCCCAGGGCGTGGCGCCCTTTTCCTGCATCACGCCGATGATCAGGAAGGGCACATTGCGAATCAGCATGTACTGGCCCAGCGGGTCGCTGTCACCGTACAGGTTGCTGGCCACGGTGCGGCCGATCACCGCCACCGCAGCGTAGCGGCTGTTGTCTTCGTCGTTGATGAACACCCCCGAGGCTAGCGGCCAGTTCTTGGCCACCACGTAGTCGGCGGTGGTGCCGGTGACCTGCGTCTGTGCATCGGTGTTGCCGGCGCGCACTGTGGCACGGGTATCGGCCTCGGGCACGGCGGCGACGACGTTGTCGATGCGCGCGGCGACCAGCGCATCCTCCGGGGTCAGGGTGTTGGTGCTGCCGTCGGCCGAGCGCCGGGTATTCGGCGCACCGGGGCGGACCAGCAGCAGGTTGGTACCCATGTCGCTGATGCGCTCGATCACATCCTGGCGCGCGCCATTGCCGACCGCCAGCATCACCACCACCGAGGCTACCCCGATGACGATGCCGAGCAGGGTCAGGATGGTGCGGAACAGGTTGGCGCGCAGTGCGCGCAGGGCCATGCGTATCGCTTCGTTGGTGTCGCCGAAGGCGGCCAGCCCCTGCTTGCGCGGCGCAGGCGGCGGTGCGGCCTCGGCGCTGACCTGGTTGCTCGGCTTGCGCCCGCTGTCATGGATGATGCGACCGTCGCGGATCTCGATCAGTCGGTCGGCATGGTTGGCCACTTCACGGTCGTGGGTGATGACGATGACGGTCTTGCCCTTGGCGTGCAGGTCCTTGAGCAGTTGCAGCACGTCGCTGCCGCTCTTGCTGTCCAGCGCGCCGGTGGGTTCGTCGGCCAGCAGGATGCGCGCATCGTTCATCAATGCGCGGGCGATGGACACCCGTTGCTGCTGGCCACCGGACAGTTGGTTGGGCCGGTTGCCCAGGCGCTCGCCCAGGCCCAGCCCGGTCAGCAACTGCTCGGCACGGGCATGCCGTACGTCGCGCGGCAGCCCGGCATAGATGGCCGGTACTTCCACGTTCTCGGTGGCGTTGGCCGAGGAGATCAGGTGGTAGCTCTGGAAGATGAAGCCGAAGGTGCGGCTGCGCAGGCTGGCCAACTGGTCGCTGTCGAGCCGGGCGATATCCTCGCCCTCGAACAGGTAGCGTCCGGTACTCGGCTGGTCGAGGCAGCCGAGCAGGTGCATCAGGGTCGACTTGCCCGAGCCGGAGGCGCCCATGATGGCGACGAACTCGCCGGCATGGATATCCAGTGACACATCCCGCAGCACCGTGGTCGAGAGTTCGCCATTGCGGTAGGTCTTGCCGATGCCTTCAAGGCGGATCAGGGGCTGGTCCATGCTCAGAATCTCGGTCGCATCTGGCGGTTGGGCTGGGGTGCGGAAGCGCTGGGCTGCCCACCGGAGATCACCACTTCCTCGCCTTCGGCCAGGCCGTCCAGTACCTCGGCGTTGACCCGGGTCATGACCCCGACGGTGATGATGCGTTCCTGCGGTTGGCTGTTCTCCAGTACCTGTACGCGGTAGCGCTTGCCGTTGTCGGCGGAATCGCCACGTTCGGCGTTGCCACGCGGACTGCGGGTGGCGCCTGTACCCGGCCCTTGCGGCGCACGCCGGGCGGCGGGCTGCAGGGCGGCCACCGGCACGCTGAGTGCGCCCTCGGCGGCGGCCTTGACGAAGAATACCTGGGCGCTCATCTGCGGCAGCAGCTTGCCATCCGGGTTGGGCACGTCGAACAGGGCATTGAACAGCACCACGTTGTTGACCACTTCCGGGGTCGGCAGGATCTGGCGCAGCACGCCTTCACGGCGCACGTCCGGCTGGCCGAGGGTGGTGAACCACACCGGCATGTCGACTCGCAGCTGGGTGATATCCGCCTCTGATACCTGGGTGCGCACGGTCATGGTACTCAGGTCGGCGATCTGCACGATGATCGGCGCGGTCTGGTTGGCGTTCAGGGTCTGGCCCTGGTTGGCCAGTTGGTCGACCACGGTGCCGCTCATTGGTGCATAGATACGGGTATAGCTGAGATCGGCCCTGGCTTCCTTGAGTTGGGATTCGAGCTGGCGGATTTGTGCCTTGAGCGCAGCGATCTGCGCGGTGGCCGAGCGCAGGCTGGCATCGGCCTGTTCCACCGATTCCTGACTGGTGGCATCGAGCTTGATCAGGTTGCGCTGGCGCTCGGCCTGCAGGCGTGCCAGCACCTCGGTGGCTTCCCGGTCAGTGAGCTGGGCCTTGAGGTTTTCCAGCTGTGCCTCGGTGGCCTCGACCTTGGCCAGGTAGATGGTCGGATCGATTTCCGCCAGCAACTGACCTTCCTCGACCTGTTCGCCCTCGATCACGTGCAGCACCTTGAGCTGGCCGGACACCTGGGTGCCGACGTCGACATAGTTGAGTGGCTCCAGGGTGCCCAGGGCGGTCACGCTGTCTTCTATGTCGATCCGCTCGACCGGGGCAGTGACCAGCTCGGGCGCCTTGTTGTTGGCGCCAAGCCAGAAATACCAGAGCGATCCGGCAATGATCGCCAGGGCGGCGAACAGCCATAGAAAACGCCGGGATGAGGCCATACAGAGATTCCTTTGCTGCAGATGGGGCAATGGCGCACAGTGTACCGACGCTGAGTGTCAATCGGGGCGCCGGCTGGGTAAAGAAACTGTAAAGCCCACCTGTTCCGGGGAGCGGAGCGCTGGATGTCGTCGCGCAGGCGCGCGACAACCCGGTATGGGGTGTAGCGCGCCTGCGCTACGCCAGCGAGCTGGCAATCAGTGCCGACCTCACTCCAACCAGCGATACAGCGTACGCCGGGTGATGCCGAGGATATCGGCGGCGCGGCGCTTGTTGCCGCCGGTGGCGTGCAGTACCTGATGAATATAGTTGCGCTGCACGGTTTCCAGGCTCGGCAGGCCGTCCGGGTCGCTGTTGCCGGGCAGTGGCGTGGTGGTGGTGTCCGCCGTTACTGGAGCCGCCTGCCCGGTGGGTTGTTCGATGATGCGCTGGGGCAGGTGACGGACCTCGATCAGCGCCGTGTCGCAGAAGGTCGCTGCCCGTTCCACGGCATTCTGCAGTTCGCGGACGTTGCCGGGGAAGGCGTAGCGCTGCAGCGCTGCCAGTGCCGCGTCGCTGAAGCCCTTGATGCGGCGTTGCTGACGCGCGTTGAAGCGGGTCAGGAAGAATTCCGCCAGGCGCTGGATATCCTCGCCACGCGCACGTAACGGTGGTACCTGCAAGGCGAAGGTCTCCAGTCGGTAGAACAGGTCCTCGCGAAAGCCACCTTCGGCCACCGCCTCGGTCAGGTTGCGGTTGGTGGCGCCGATGATGCGCACGTCCACCTGGATCTCGTGGTCGCTGCCCACCGGGCGCAGCTTGCCGTCCTGCAATACCCGCAGCAGCTTGGCCTGCAAGGCCAGGGGCATTTCGCCGAGTTCGTCGAGCAGCAGGGTGCCGCCGTCGGCCTGCTGGAACAGCCCGGCGCGCTGGTGGCGAGCGCCAGTGAAGGCGCCGGCGGCGTGACCGAAGAACTCGCTCTCCATCAGCTCGCTGGGGATGCCGCCGCAGTTGACCACCATATAGGGGCCGTCCCGGCGGCTGCTCTGGTCATGCAGGGCGCGGGCCACCAGCTCCTTGCCGGTGCCGCTTTCGCCCTGCACCAGTACCGGGCCGTCGGCGGAGGCGATCTGGCGGATCTGATGGAACAGCTGCTGCATGGCCGGGCTCTGGCCGATGATGCCGTTGAACTGCTCCACCGCCAGCAGGCTGCGGTAGTGCTGCACCTCGTTGCGTAGGCGGCGGTTTTCCAGCAGGCGGCTAACCGTCAGCAGGAAGTGGTCCATCTCCAGCGGCTTGGTCAGGAAGTCATCGGCTCCGGCCTGCAGGGCCTTGACCGCCTGCTGAACCGAGCCGAACGCGGTAATGATCAGCACCGCCGGGGGGGTGCTGCATTGGCGCAGCGCCGGCAGCAGGCTCAGGCCATCGGCGCCGGGCAGGCGCAGGTCGCTGACCAGCAGGTCCGGGGTCTGGCTGCGCAGCAGCTGCAGGCCACTTTCGGCATCGGCGCAGGCGCTGACCTGGTAGCCTTCGGCTTCCAGCTCTTCCTGCAGCAGCTCACGCAGGCCGCGATCGTCCTCGACCAGCAGTATATGTTCGCTATGGGTCATGCTTTTGCTTCCTCGGCGGTGCCGGTCAGTGGCAGTTGCAGGCGCGCCTGGCAACCGCCGTCGGCGCTATTGACCAGCTCCAGGCGACCGCCATGTTCTTCGGCGACGGCCTGCACTATGGCCAGGCCCAGGCCGGTGCCCTCGCCGGGTGACTTGGTGGTGAAAAAGGGTTCGAGCAGGGTTGGCAGGTCGTGCTCCGGCGGCAGCCCGGGACCGTCATCGGTGACGCGGATGGTCAGCCAGGCGGCGTCCGCCTCGGCCGCGATGCCGATCTGGCTGGTCGAGGCCTGCAGGGCGTTGCGCACCAGGTTCAGCAGGGCCAGTTCCAGGCGTCCGGCATCGCCGCAGAAGGCCGGTAGTTCCGCTGGGATACGGGTCTGCAGCCTGCGCTTGGCGGCTTCCAGCTCCGGGCGGATGGCTTCGATGACGCCTTCGATCAGCAGCGCCGGCGTCAGCTCCCGCGGTTGGGTGGCGGCGGGTCGGCAGTAGTCCAGCAACTGGCGTACGGTCCGGGTCAGGCGTCCGACCTGGCTGCGGATGCCTTCGACGTTGCGCAGCTGCTGGGGGTCGAGGCTGCCGGAGCGTTCCAGGCGCCTGGCGCGGCCATCGATCACGCTCAGCGGGGCGCCAAGTTCATGGGCGATACCGCGGGCCATGCTGCCGATGGCGACCATCTTCTCGTTATCCTTGAGCCGCGCTACCAGCTGGGTTTCTGCTGCGCGATGTTCATCCAGGTCGCGGTGCGCCTGCTCGATGCTGTCGAGCATGCGGTTCAGGCCGCGGGCCAGGTTGGCCACTTCGCTCGGCCCATCCAGCGCGGCGCGGTGCGACAGCTCGCCTCCGGCGACCCGTTGCATGTGTTCGAGCAGTTTGTCGACATGGCGCCCGACACCGCCGTAATGGCCGAGCAGCACCCCGGCGAGGATCACCAGGCTGAACGAACCCCAGACCAGCCAGGCGATGATGGTCAGCTGTTGCAGGGCATGGCCGAAGTCGCTGGCGCGGCGGGTGATCTGGATCAGCCCCTGGATCTGCCCGGCCGCATCGAACAGCGGCAGGAAGTGGGAGAACAGGCTGCGCCCGGCGACTCGGCTGAAGGCTTCCTGGCCTTCGCCGGTGGTACGGATGCGATCGGGAATGGTGGTGCCGCTCAGGTCGGTCTCGGTAATGCCGGCCGAGGCGATGCGGTTGCCGGCGACATCGAACACCGAGGCGCCATACACCTCACCGAGCACGAATACCGAGCCCAGTGCCAGTTCCACCGCGTGCATGTCGCCCTTGTCCAGGGCGGTCCCCACCGGAATGCTGATGGCTCGACCGATCAGCTCCAGGTCGTTCTTCAGGCGTTTTTCCTGGAACTGACTGGCCTGGCCCAGCCCGAAACGAATGCCCAGGGCGGTGAACAGTACTAGCGGCAGGACCACGAATAGCAGCAGGGTGCGTTGTAGACTGCTGATGCCGAGACGATAGCGGGAGGTCGAAGATGTGTTCATTTTGACCGGGTCTTTTTTGCTCATGTGCATTATGTATACACATTATTGCTGGCGGATGCAGCTTTGGTGATCTTGATGATTCTAACGGTTTTTAATTTTCTCCATTTTAATCAATGAGATATGGAGTTATTTCGAATTCTGGCACGCTTTGTGGATCGGTCTGCTTACTTTCAACAGAAGGAGAAGCACCCATGAACCATCTCAAGACACTGACCGCCGCCATTGCCTTTGCCACCTTCGGTATCGGTGCACCCGCTGTGATGGCGCAGGCCGAGGGTACCGCTCCTCAGCAATACGAACAGGGCCAGCCTGCCGCGGCTCCGATCAGCGATGACAACCTGAAGAAGTTCGTCAAGGCTGATGAAGAAGTTTCGGACATCCGTGACGAGTTTTCGGAGAAGCTGAGCAAGGCAGAAGACCAGGAAGAAGCACAGAAATTGCAGCTTGAAGCGCAGGAAAAAATGGTCGAAGCGGTACAGGATGCCGATCTGGACGTACCGACCTACAACGAAATCGCCACCCGCCTGCAGACCGACCCGGAACTGCAGCAGCGTGCCGAAGACCTCAAGTAAGGTTGGCAGCGCCGTACAGAGGGAGCCTTCGGGCTCCCTTTTTTGGGTTCAATGCTGATACTCCACCCGCTGACTCAATCCCTGTTTCAGATACTCCACCAGTTTCCTCACCTTCGGCGACAGGTGTCGCTGCTGCGGATACAGCGCCCAGACCGCGGTATGCGGTGGCTGGTGCTGGCTGAGCAGGGCGCGCAGGGCGCCACTGCTCAGGTGTTCCTGCACATAATAGTCCGGCAGCTGGCATAGCCCGAAGCCGCGCAGTGCCGCATCCAGCACCGCGCGGCCACTGTTGCAGCGCCAGTTGCCCTGTACCCGCACCGGAATCTCGCGGCCGGCTTCGGCGAAGCTCCAGGTATCGCTGCTGCCGATCAGGCAGTTGTGCCGTGGCAGTTCGGAGAGACTGTGCGGCGCTCCATGACGCTCGAGGTAGGCCGGCGCCGCGCACAGGTACATGCGTCGCGGTGCCAGGCGGGTTGCCACCAGCCGCGAGTCCTGCAGCCGCCCGAGGCGGATGGCCAGGTCGAACTGACCGTGCAGCAGGTCCTGGGTCTGGTTGGTCAGGCTCATCTCGATGCGCAGCTGCGGATGCTGCTGCATGAAGTCATTGACCAGCGGCATGATGAACTCCTCGCCGTAGGCCACCGAGCAGGTCATGCGCAGCAGGCCCTTGGGCTCGCTGGACAGGTCGGTGACCGCCTGCATGGCTTCGTCCCGCGCATCCTGCAGGCGCTGGCAGTGTTGCAGGAATGTTTGACCAGCCTCGGTCAGGGTCACCCGACGGGTGCTGCGGTAGAACAGCCGCGTCTGCAGCCGGTCTTCCAGCCGGGCGATCTGGCGGCTGACGTGCGAGGAGGACACGCCGAGCTTTTGCGCTGCACCGCTGAAATGCCCCAGTTCGGCCACGCAGACGAATTCATCCAGCCCACTCCAGCGACTCATGGTTGGCAGACCTGCATAGGTATTATCCCTGTATGGCAATAATGTTTTGTCTTGCGGGCTATTATCCACACCTGGCTGGTCTACTACACTCCCTCCTGATATTTCATTCATCAGGAGACGGAGGGTCCCATGATCAAGTCCCGCGCCGCTGTGGCGTTCGAAGCAGGCAAGCCTCTGGAAATCGTGGAAGTGGATGTGGCCCCACCGCAGGCGGGTGAGGTGCTGGTGCGTATCGTCGCCAGTGGGGTCTGCCACACCGATGCCTTCACCCTGTCCGGGGAAGACCCGGAAGGAGTGTTCCCGGCGATTCTCGGTCATGAAGGCGGCGGCATCGTCGAGGCCGTGGGCGAGGGCGTTACCTCGCTGCAGGTCGGCGACCATGTGATCCCGCTGTATACCGCCGAATGCCGCCAGTGCAAATTCTGCAAGTCCGGCAAGACCAACCTGTGCAGTTCGGTACGCGAGACCCAGGGCAAGGGCCTGATGCCCGATGGCACCAGCCGTTTCTCCTACAAGGGTCAGCCGATCTATCACTACATGGGCTGCTCGACCTTCTCCGAGTACACGGTGCTGCCGGAAGTGTCGCTGGCGAAGATCCCCAAGGAGGCACCGCTGGAAAAGGTCTGCCTGCTTGGCTGCGGTGTGACTACCGGCATCGGTGCGGTGCTCAACACCGCCAAGGTGGAAGAGGGCGCCACGGTGGCGATCTTCGGCCTGGGCGGTATTGGTCTGGCGGCGATCATCGGTGCCAAGATGGCCAAGGCCGGGCGCATCATCGCCATCGACATCAATCCGGCCAAGTTCGATATCGCCCGCGAGCTGGGCGCCACCGACTTCGTCAATCCAAAGGACCATGAGCAGCCGATCCAGCAGGTGATCGTCGAAATGACCGACGGTGGCGTGGACTACTCCTTCGAATGCGTCGGCAATGTGCAGCTGATGCGTGCGGCGCTGGAGTGCTGCCACAAGGGCTGGGGTGAGTCGACCATCATCGGCGTGGCCGGGGCCGGCCAGGAGATCAGCACCCGTCCGTTCCAGCTGGTCACCGGCAGGGTCTGGCGCGGCAGTGCCTTCGGTGGGGTCAAGGGCCGTACCGAGCTGCCCGGCTATGTGGAGAAAGCGCAGAAGGGCGAGATTCCGCTGGATACCTTCATCACCCATACCATGGGGTTGGAGGATATCAACAAGGCGTTCGAGTTGATGCACGAAGGCAAGAGCATTCGTTCGGTCATCCACTTCTGATTGATGCGGTATCGGGTTGTCGAGCCTGTCGTCGAGCTGATCGCAGCCCGGTCAACGTGACCCGGTCAACGTGACCCGGTCCAATCGCGGCCCGAGGCGCTCGACAACCCGGACGTCTGGCGAGAGGAGCTGCAAATGGACTCTGTGATTGAACTGGTGTCAGCCAACAAGTGCTTTGGTGGCTGGCAGAAGCGTTACCGGCACCGTTCCCGGGTGCTGGGCTGTGACATGGTGTTCGCGATTTTCCTGCCGCCGCAGGCGGATCAGGGCGAACCCTTGCCGGTGCTGTACTGGCTGTCTGGACTCACCTGTACCGATGAGAACTTCGTGCAGAAGGCCGGTGCCCAGCGCCTGGCGGCGGAACTGGGCATGGTCATAGTGGCACCGGACACCAGCCCGCGCGGCGAGGGTGTGGCGGATGACCCGGAGGCGGCCTGGGACTTCGGCCTGGGTGCCGGTTTCTATGTCAACGCCACCCGGCAGCCCTGGGCGCGGCACTACCAGATGTACGATTACGTGGTGGACGAGCTGCCGGCGCTGGTGGAGGCCAACTTCCCGGTCTCGGACCGGCGTGCCATCAGCGGCCACTCCATGGGCGGCCATGGTGCGCTGGTCTGTGCCTTGAAGAACCCCGGGCGTTACCGCTCGGTGTCGGCCTTCGCGCCGATCGTCAATCCGATCGACTGTCCCTGGGGCCAGAAGGCCTTCAGCAACTACCTGGGCGATGACCGTGAGCAGTGGAAGCAGTGGGACAGCTGCGAGCTGATCGCCAATGCCAGTGAGCGCCTACCGCTGCTGGTCGACCAGGGCGAGGCCGATAACTTCCTCGTCGAGCAACTCAAGCCGGAGGCCCTGGAAGCCGCTGCGGAAGTTGCCGGCTACCCACTGACACTGCGACGTCAGCCCGGCTACGATCACAGCTACTTCTTCATCGCCAGTTTCATCGATGATCACCTGCGCCATCATGCCCGGGCGCTGAAGGGGTAGGGCGTCTTGTTATCTGCTGCATGCTCCGAGTTTCCTTTACACCGGGAGCGGCCTACCTGCGACACGCCGTGAATACGTCCCTGTAGGCTCGTTGATGCCATCCCTGGCATCAAACGGTCGCAGGTAGGCCGCTCCCGGCGCAAAGGCGCAAGCATTGGTGCTGCTGAGGGTTTAAAACCATCAGCAGCACAGATATTTGCGGAACAGGTTGGCCGGCAGGGTTGGGCCGACCGTCTGCCGCCAGGGATGGCGGCAGCGAGCCCCCAGGGATGGGTTCACGGCGTGTCGGCACGGCCCTGCCGGCCAACCTGTTCCTGGCAGGCTCTGGAAAAAGACTCCCGGCACTAAACGCGGATGACGCCGCCCCGACCAAAGTGCTTCTGCCCGTCATCCGCACACTGTAAGATCTGTCCTTCGTTTTCAGCAGGGCAGGTCTCTCATGCGTATTGGTCACGGCTACGACGTTCACCGTTTCGGTGATGGCGATTTCATCACCCTGGGCGGGGTGCGTATACCCCATGATCGCGGCCTGGTGGCTCACTCCGATGGTGACGTGGTGCTGCATGCCCTGACCGATGCGATTCTCGGCGCCGCCGCGCTGGGTGATATCGGCCGGCATTTTCCCGATACCGATCCGCGCTTCGCTGGCGCCGACAGCCGCATACTGTTGCGCCAGGCGCTGGCGCTGGTGCATGCCAAGGGCTGGAAGGTCGGCAATGTGGACGTCACTATCGCCGCCCAGGCGCCGAAACTGGCACCGCACATCGAGTCGATGCGCGAGCGGGTAGCGGCAGATCTACAGGTGGAACTGGATCAGGTCAACGTCAAGGCCACCACCACCGAGAAGCTGGGTTTCGTCGGGCGCAAGGAAGGCATAGCCGTGGATGCGGTTGCCCTGTTGCTGGCGCTGTGAGCGACACTGACAGCCAATGGCTGGGACCCCGGGCCCATGGTGAGCCCTGCGGTCGTGCGGTACTCAAGGCGCAACCGGCGGATTTCCGCGTCACCGAGGTGCTGGATATCGAGCTGAGCGGGCAGGGCGAGCACCTGTGGCTACTGATCGAGAAGTGTGATCTCAACACCGAGGAGGTCGCCAGGCTGCTGGCCCGGCAGGCGGGCATCAAGCTGAAGGACGTCAGCTATGCCGGTCTCAAGGATCGCCGTGCGGTCACCAGCCAGTGGTTCAGCCTACAGCTGCCGGGCCGCGCCGACCCGGATCTGACCGGGCTATGGCATGAGCACCTGCGCTGCCTGGCCAGCCAGCGGCATTCGCGCAAGCTGCAACGGGGCGCGCACAGTGCCAATCGTTTTGTCATTCGCCTGAGCAGTCTGCAGGCCGAACGCGAAGCGCTGGACCAGCGGCTGCGGTGTGTGGCCGAACTGGGGGTGCCGAACTATTTCGGTCCGCAGCGTTTCGGTCGCGACGGCGGCAACATCCAGCAGGCGCGGCAGTGGGCCGAGCGCGGCGCCTTGCCGCCGGCGCGGGGTACCCGTTCGCGGCTGCTGTCGACGGCGCGCAGTCTGCTGTTCAACCGGCTGCTGGCACAGCGGGTGGCCGATGACAGCTGGAATCACCTGCTGCCCGGCGACTGCCTGGCCTTCACCGACAGCCGCAGCCATTTCGCCGCCGAGCGGCTGGCCGCCGACGACCGGCGCTTCGATGAGTTGGATGTGCATGTCACCGGTCCGTTGTGGGGCACGGGCGTCCCGCCGGTGGGTGCCGAGGTGCTGCAGATGGAGCAGCAACTGGCCAATGCCGAGCCGCAATTGTGCGAATGGCTGGAAACTGCCGGGCTGGAGCAGCAGCGGCGTATTCTGCGCCTCCCCATCAGCGGCCTGACGTGGCATTATCCCGCACCGGATAGCCTGGAAATTGAATTCACCCTGCCCACCGGTTGCTTTGCCACCGCAGTGCTGCGCGAGCTGGTACTGCTGGTAGACGAGCCGGGCGGCGGACTGGAAAGCGAAATCTGATGCGTATTCTGATTGCCAATGACGATGGTGTGCTGGCGCCGGGCCTGAAGGCCCTGCACGGCGCCCTGGACGACTATGCCGACTGCGTGGTGGTCGCCCCCCATGAGGACCGCAGCGGGGCCAGCAGTGCACTGACACTGGACAAGCCGCTGCGGCCGTTCTACCTGGACAACGGCTTCGTCGGTCTCAACGGTACGCCCACCGACTGCGTGCACCTGGGGGTCAACTCACTGTTCGCCGATAGCGTCGATATGGTGGTCTCGGGCATTAACCTGGGGGCCAACCTGGGCGACGACGTGCTGTATTCGGGCACCGTGGCGGCGGCGCTGGAGGGGCGCTTCCTGGCTCATCCGGCGATGGCCTTCTCGCTGGTCAGCCGCCAGACGGACAACCTGCCGGCCGCCGCCGCCATCGCCCGCACCCTGGTCGAGGGGCATGCGCAGCTGGAACTGCCGCCGCGCACCATCCTCAATGTGAACATTCCCAACCTGCCGCTCGAACGTATCAAGGGCATAGTGCTGACCCGCCTGGGGCACCGGGAGCGTGCTGCCAAGCCGGTCAAGTGGACCGATCCGCGGGGCAAGGAGGGCTACTGGATATCGGTGGCCGGGGATGCCGAGGATGGCGGCGAGGGAACCGATTTCAACGCGGTGATGCAAGGTTATGTCTCGGTTACGCCACTGCGTATCGACAAGACCCATTATGAGGTATTCGATCATCTGGATGGCTGGTTGGGCGGCCTGAGGGTACGGCACGGTGCGTGAGGACCTGTTGAAAAGCGGTATCGGCATGACCTCGCAGCGCACCCGCGAGCGCTTGCTCGAACGGCTGTTCGAAGAGGGCATCCGCAATCTGCATGTGCTCGAGGCGATTCGGCGTACGCCCCGGCATCTGTTCGTCGATGAGGCGCTGGCGCACCGCGCCTATGAGGACACGGCGCTGCCCATAGGGCACAACCAGACGCTGTCGCAACCCTATATCGTGGCGCGCATGACCGAGCTGCTGCTCGGTGGCGGACCGCTGGACAAGGTGCTGGAGGTCGGCACCGGCTCGGGTTACCAGACCGCCATCCTGGCGCAGGTGGTGGAGCGGGTATTCAGTGTCGAGCGTATTCTGCCACTGCAGGAGCGGGCCAAGGCGGTGCTCAAGGATGTCGATATCCGCAATGTGGTGTTCCGTCATGCCGACGGCAACTGGGGCTGGCCGCAATACGGACCCTACGATGCGATCCTGGTCACTGCCGCCCCGGCCGAGGTACCCAGCGAGCTGCTGGGACAACTGGCTGACGGTGGGCGCATGGTGATTCCGGTGGGTGAGCGGGAACAATTTCTCACCCTGGTGACCCGCGAAGGGGATCAATTCATTCGTCAGCAGGTCGAACCGGTACGTTTCGTCCCTCTACTGACAGGAGCCATACGCTTTTGAACCGCCTCTTCTCGGAATATGTGCTGATTTTCTTCAAGGGCATGGCCATGGGGGCCGCCGATGTGGTGCCGGGGGTTTCCGGCGGCACCATTGCCCTGATCGCCGGTATCTATGAGCGGTTGCTGGCGGCGATCAGCGCCTGTACCCCGGATAAGCTGCTGTGGCTTCTGCGTGGCCGGGTGCGCGAAGCCTGGCGGGCGATCGATGGTACTTTCCTGGTCTCGCTGCTGGCCGGGGTCCTGACCAGTATCGCCGCCTTCGCCAATCTGATCGGTTACCTGCTGGAGGCCCATCCAGAATTGATCTGGTCGTTCTTCTTCGGCCTGATCCTGGTCTCGGTCTATGTGGTCGGGCGCGAAGTGCGTCGCTGGAATATCTGGACGGCGCTGCTGGTATTGCTCGGCGCTGTCTTTGCCTACATGATCACCGTGGCTGGGCCACTGCAGTGGTCTGCCGCGCCGCTGATGATCTTCCTGGCCGGGGCGATCGCCATCTGCGCCATGGTCCTGCCGGGCATCTCGGGCAGTTTCGTGCTGGTACTGCTCGGCCTGTATGCAACCATTCTCGGCGCGGTCAGGTCTTTCGACCTGGCGCTGCTGGCGGTGTTCGCTCTCGGCTGCGTGGTGGGGCTGCTGAGTTTCTCCCGGTTGGTGTCCTGGTTATTGCAGCATGCGCGCAGTGCCACCATGGCGTTGGCTACCGGCTTGCTGATAGGTTCGCTGAACAAGGTCTGGCCCTGGAAGCAGACACTGAGTTGGCGGGAGAACAGCAAGGGCGCCATGGAACCGGTGCAGCAGAGCAACCTGCTGCCGGGCAGCTACGAGACCCTGACCGGGGAGCCATCCTATTGGCTGGGCGGCTTGGGTTTGATGCTGGCGGCGATTATCCTGGTGCTGTCCCTGGAATGGGTCGGTCAGCGTATGCGTCAGCGTTGAGCGACCGGCCGGGTACCTACCCTAACCGAACATGGGGAGCGACTGTGAGGCAATGGAGTATCGGCAGTATCGGATTACCCGCAGTCATGCTGCTGGCGGCGCTGCTGGCCGGCTGTGCCGGCCCGGCGGGCACCGTGCCGGTGGATGATCGCAGCCGTGGCAGCGCCCGTGTGCCACAGGTCACCAGCGGCAGCCATGTGGTGCAGCGGGGCGATACCCTGTATTCCATTGCTTTTCGCTACGGATGGGACTGGAAAGCGCTGGCAGCAAACAATGGCCTGCGCGAGCCCTTCACCATCTATCCCGGTCAGCGCCTGAGTCTGGCCAGCCGTTCCGGCTCCGCCGCCCCTCGTTCCAGCGCGCCGGCCTCCACTGCCTCCAGACCGCCCAGTGGCGGGGCGGTACAGTCGCGTCCAACTACCCCGGCGGCCACACCGACTCCGGCACCTCGCCCATCTTCGCAACAAACTGTTACACAAAAGCCGGCAAGCACGCCCGCTCCCGCTGCGCTTACCGGCTGGCAATGGCCGGCGCAGGGCCCATTGATCGCACGTTTTCAGTCAAATACCAGTTTGAACAAAGGGATTGATATTGCCGGTCAATTGGGTCAGCCTGTGAAAGCTGCGGCAAACGGTTCAGTGGTATACGCGGGGCGTGGGCTCATCGGTTATGGAGACATGATCATCATCAAGCATGATGAAAACTATCTCAGTGCCTACGCCCACAACAGCCGCTTGCTGGTAAAGGAAGGAGAGCAGGTCAAGGTTGGGCAGCAGATTGCTGAAATGGGCAGCAGTGGTACCGACAGGGTCAAGCTGCATTTTGAGATCCGTCGTCGTGGCCAGCCTGTTGATCCGCTCGGTTATTTGCCCAAATTGTGAACTTGTTCAAAACAAAGCTGTATCAGCATTGTCATAGTTTCCAGACACACTGCAGGAAGCACCGGGATGGCGAGCGGGGCTGTCATTCCCGGCGGTAGTCAGCGGAGACTGACGCGCACCGGATTGCATTGAGCAATTCGATCGTGTTTCGACTGAAGATGGGGCATGCACATGGCAGTTAATAATAATGCGCCTGACCGGCACATCAGCGACGATACGGAGTTGATGGACCAGGCCAGGCTCGAAACCTGCGACGATACGCAGGAACCAGCCCGAACCCGGGTGACCACTCCGCGCAATCATCAACGCGAAAACGCGTTCGAATTCACCCGCCAACTCGATCCTACCCAGATGTATCTCAACGAGATCGGCTTCTCTCCGCTGCTTACACCAGAGGAGGAGGTGCATTTCGCTCGATTGGTGCAGAAGGGCGATCCGGCCGGGCGCAAACGCATGATCGAGAGCAACCTGCGGCTGGTGGTCAAGATTGCCCGTCGCTATGTGAACCGCGGCCTGGCATTGCTGGATCTGATTGAAGAGGGCAACCTCGGGCTGATCCGGGCAGTGGAGAAGTTCGATCCCGAACGCGGCTTTCGTTTCTCCACCTATGCCACCTGGTGGATTCGCCAGACCATCGAGCGGGCGATCATGAACCAGACCCGGACCATTCGCTTGCCGATCCATGTGGTCAAGGAACTGAACATCTATCTGCGCGCCGCCCGAGAGCTGACCCAGAAGCTCGACCATGAGCCCACCCCCGAGGAAATCGCCGAACTGCTGGATCGTCCGGTGGAGGACGTCAAGCGCATGCTCGGCCTGAACGAGCGGGTGGCTTCGGTGGATGTGCCGCTGGGGGCGGACTCGGACAAGACCCTGCTCGATACCCTGCCGGACGATATGGCCGGTGATCCCAGCGAGCTGCTGCAGGACGAGGATCTCAACGCCAGCATCGATCAGTGGTTGTCGGAACTGAGCGAGAAGCAACGCGAGGTGGTCACCCGCCGCTTCGGGCTGCGTGGTCATGAAAGCAGTACCCTGGAAGAGGTAGGCCGGGAAATCGGCCTGACCCGCGAGCGGGTACGGCAGATTCAGGTCGAGGCACTCAAGCGTCTGCGCGATATCTTCGAGCAGCATGGCCTGACGGGGGAGTCGCTGTTCACTTAGAGCCTTGGACATGCAGTAGGTAAACTTGTAGGAGCGCCGCCCCGGCGCGAAGCAGACTGGCGGCGAGTACTGTCTTGCCTGTAATTGCATAGCCTGCGAGCCCGCTTCGCGCCGGGGCGGCGCTCCCGCAGGCTACTCCCACAAGCGGTGCGCTCCTACAGGATTGCTTGCTGCCCGTTTGCCTGTTGGGCTTTGGCCTTGCCGCTGAGCATGACGTAGACCGCCGGCAGTACGAACAGGGTGAACAGCGTACCTATGGTCAGGCCGCTGGCGATCACCACACCGATGTCGAAGCGGCTCACCGCGCCGGCACCGCGTGCCAGCAGCAACGGCACCATGGCGAAGACCATGGCCGCGGTGGTCATCAGTACCGGTCGCAGGCGGATGGCTGCGGCGGCCTCCACTGCCTCGCGCACGCCCAGTCCCTTCTCGCGCTGCAACTGGTTGGCGAACTCGACGATCAGGATGCCGTGCTTGCTGATCACCCCGATCAGTGTCACCAGTCCGACCTGGGTATAGATGTTCATGCTGGAGATGCCGAGGAACAGCGGTATCAGGGCGCCGCAGATCGACAGTGGCACCGTGACCAGGATCACCAGCGGATCGCGGAAGCTCTCGAACTGCGCCGCCAGCACCAGGTAGATCAAGGCCAGGGCCAGGACGAAGGTGACATACAGCTCGGCACCTTCCTGCTTGAACTGGCGTGATGCGCCGGCATAGTCCACGGTGTAGCCCTGCGGCAGTTCCTCGCTGGCGATCTGCTCGAGGGTGGCCAGTGCCTCGCCCATGCTGACCAGCGGAACGCCCTGGATGCGCGCGGCATTGAGTTGCTGGAACTGGTTGAGCTGGGTGGGGCGGGCATGCTCGCTGGCGCTGATCAACGAGCCCAGCGGCAGCATCTCGCCCTGGCGGTTGCGCACCTGGTACTGGTTCAGCCAACTGCTGTTGTCGCGGTAGGCCCGCTCGACCTGGGCGATGACCTTGTAGCTGCGACCCTCGATACTGAAGCGGTTGATCTCGCCCTCGCCGAGCAGCGAAGCCAGGGTGATACCGATATCCTCCATGGCCACATCCATCTGGGCGGCTTTCTCGCGGGAAATCTCCAGAGCGATCTCCGGCTTGTCGAAGGCCAGATCCACATCCAGGAAGGCGAACTTGCCGCTTTCTTGGGCGCGCTGGGCGACGCGCTCGGTGACCTGCAGCAAGGTTTCGTAATCGCCCGGTGTACCGATCACGAACTGCAATGGCAAGCCTTCGCCGGCGCCGGGCAGCGCTGGCACGTTGAAGGCGAAGACCTGCAGGCCGGCAATCTCATCCAGGCTGCGCTGGACCAGCGGCAACAGTTCCTTCTGCCCCAACTCACGCTGATCCCAGGGGGTGAGAATGAAGCCGCCGACTCCACTCTGCACGCCATCGATACCATTGATCTGGAAGTGGCCCTCGTACTCGTCGAACTCCTGGAGACGCCGGTTCAGCTCATCGGTGTAGTGGGTCAGGTAGTCCAGGTTGGCGGTCTTCGGGGCGTTGGCCAGCATGAAGATGAAACTCTGGTCTTCCTCGGGCGCCAGCTCGCTGCGGGTGAACATCAGCAGCGCCGGAATCAGCAGCAGTACCAGCACGCCGAAAGTCAGGGTCACGCCGCGGGTGTCCATGCTGCTGTGCAGGGTACGCTGGTAGCGTTGCTGCAGGCCATCGAACAGCCGGTCCAGGCGCGCCGCCAGGCCGCTTGAGGCATGTGTCGGGCGCAGCAGCCGCGAGCACATCATCGGTGACAGCGTCAGCGCGACGATGCCGGAGATGATCACCGAGCCGGCCAGGGTGAAGGCGAATTCCTTGAACAGCGCGCCGGTGACACCCTGCAGGAAGCCGATCGGCGCATACACCGCCGCCAGGGTGATGGTCATGGCCACCACCGGCATGGCGATCTCCCGGGCACCATGCAATGCCGCCTGATAGGGCGGCTGACCCTCCTCGATATGGCGGTGGATGTTCTCCACCACGACGATGGCATCATCCACCACCAGCCCGATAGCCAGCACCAGCGCCAGCAGGGTCAGCAGGTTGATCGAGTAACCCATCAGTTGCATGAAGAACAGTACGCCGATCATCGACAGCGGGATGGTTACCACCGGAATGATCACCGAGCGTACCGAGCCGAGGAACAGGAAGACCACGATGATGACGATGATCACCGCTTCGATCAGGGTCTTGATCACCTCGTCAATGGAGGCCTGGATAAATACCGTGGCGTCGTAGGCGACCGACAGCTTTAGTTCCGGCGGCAGCTGCGCCTCGATCTCCGGCAATGCTGCGCGTACTTCGGCGATGACGTCCAGCGGGTTGGAGGTGGTGGTGCCTTCGATACCGATGTAGACCGAAGGAATGCCATTGAAGAAGCTGATGGCATCGTAGCTTTCGGCGCCCATCTCGACCCGCGCGATGTCGCTGATCAATATGCGGTTGTCACCGTCGGTGCGCACCGGGATGGCGGCGAACTGTTCGGGGTCCTGCAGGTCGGTGAAGGCGTTCACGCTGGTGACCACGTACTCGCCCTTGGTTTCCCCGGCGGCGGCGAGAAAGTTGTAGCGCCGCACCGCCTGGTTGACATCGCTGGCGGTAACCCCCAGTGCGCCCATGCGCACCGGGTCCAGCCACAGGCGCATGGCGAAGGTCTGGCGACCGAGGATGGCGGCCTCGGCGATGCCGGGCAGGGTCGCCAGGCGCGGCTGCACGATGCGCGACAGGTAATCGGTGATCTGCGGGTTGCTCAGGGTTTCGCTGTAGAAACTCATGTACATCAGCGCGGTAGTATCGGCGGCCTGGCGGCTGATCACCGGCTCTTGGGCCTCGACCGGCAACTGGTTGCGCACCTCGGCGGTCTTCGACATCACGTCGGTGAACAGCCGGTCGGTATCCACGCCGAGGCGGGCATGGACCTGGATCACCGAGAAGTTCTGCCGGCTCACGGAGCTGATGTAGTCGACACCCTCGGCGCTGGCCAGGCTCTGCTGGATCGGCTGGGTGATATAGCCCTGGATCACCTCGGCGTTGGCCCCCGGGTAGGAGGTGGTGACGGTGATCAGCGCATTCTCCATTTCCGGGTATTGGCGTACGGTCAGGCTATTGAAGGCCTGCATGCCGAGCAGGATGATCAGCAGGCTGACCACCGAGGCCAGCACCGGGCGGCGGATGAAGATATCGGTGAATGCCATGATCGGGACCTTACAGCGGATTGCTGTTGTTGATGATGACCGCGGAACCGTCATCCAGCTTCAGCTGCCCGGCACTGACCACCCGCTCGCCCTGCTCCAGCCCCTGCAGTACCACGACCTGACCCGCACGCCGCTCGCCGGTGGTGACGAAGCGCCGCTGGACCTGCAGCGCCGGCGGTTCGCCATCGGCACTCTGTTCACTATCCTCGGCGGCTGGCGATGCTGGCTGGATCACATACACCGAGTGGCCGTAGAGGCTGAAGTTGACTGCGGTTTCCGGCACCACGATGCGGGGCTGGGCGTCCGGCAGCAGGACATTCAGTTCGGCGAACATACCCGGCAGCAGTTGCTCCTCGGGGTTGTTCACCTGGGCGCGCACCAGCAGGGTACGGGTGCTGGCATCGACCCGGGGGTTGATGGCGGTTATCTCGCCGCTGAAGCTCTGGTCGCTGAAGGCCGCCACGCTCAGCTCCACCTGTTGTCCCGGGGCCAGCTGCGGATAGTGCTTTTCCGCGAGACTGAAGTCGACGTACAGGCTGGACAGGTCCTGCAGCGTGGCGATCAGCGTACCGGGGGAAAGGTAGTCGCCGGGATCGACCCGGCTGATGCCGATGCGTCCGGAGAAGGGTGCGCTGATGGTCTTCTTCTGCAGAATGGCGCGCAACTCGTCGGCCCTTGCCTGGGCCTGGCGCAGGGTCGAGGCGGCCTGGTCGAACTGTGCCTGGGAGATGCTCTGGCGCTGCAGCAGGTTCTGCTGGCGATCGAAATCCAGGCGCGCCAGCGAGACCTGCGCCTCGGCGGTGGCCAGGCTGGCTCGCTCGACATCATCATGCATCACCAGCAGTTTCTGTCCCGCCTGGACCTGCTGGCCCGATTCGAACAGCACCTGCTCCACGGTGCCGGCGGTTTCCGCGGTCAGCTCCACCCCGAGGTGGGCGGTCAGGGTACCGATGGCGGGCAGGCGGCTCTGCCAATCGAGGGTCTCGGCTGGTGCGGCACTGATCTGGATGGGCGGCTTGGGTGCGGTAAAAGCAGCTATCTGCTGCTTGATCGACCAGAATTTCCAGGCGCCGAGGGCGGCCACGACAATGATGAACACGACCAACATCAAGATGAGTCTACGCAGCATGAAGAGCAGCCCTGCAGTGGTGTCGGTGGCGAAATCTGCCTTCGCCCCGTACAGCTGTTGTTGAATTATGTGCGAAGATTACCGGGTCTGTGGTTTGAAACAAAGTGCTGGAGTGTCTCTGGCCGTAAAAAAAGGAGCGCGGTGAATGGACTGGGGCAATGTGACGGTCGTTATCCTGGTGGCGACGTTGGTGGTGGCGCTGATCTATGGCATCACCCTGTATAACCAGTTGGTCAATCTCAAGCATGGGGTCAGCCAGGCCTGGGCCAACATCGACGTGCTGTTGCGCCAGCGTCATGAGGAGCTGCCCAAGCTGGTGGAGGCATGCCGGCAGTACATGGGGTATGAGCAGGCGACCCTGGAGCGGGTGATCAGTGCGCGCAATGCGGTCGGCCAGGCCCGGGACCGCTCCGACCTGAAGCAGCTGGGCCAGGCGGAGACGGCGCTGCGCAGCGGTCTCGGCCAGTTGTTCGCGCTGGCGGAAAACTACCCGCAACTGCAGGCGAACAGCTCGTTCCAGCATCTGCAACAGCGTATTTCCGGCCTGGAAAGCGGTATTGCCGACCGGCGTGAGCTGTACAACGCGGCGGTGAATATCAACAACGTGCGTATCGAGCAGTTCCCCGATGTGCTGGTGGCACGGCTGTTCTCCTTCCATGGCGCCGAGCTGCTGCAGTTCTCCGAGGCGGAAAAGGCCGATGTGAACCTGCGCCAGCTGTTTTCATGATCGAACTGCCCGGTGGCCTGGTCACCTCCAGCAACGTCCATGCCATCGCTACCGCGCTCAGCTCGCTGCTGACGTTGTGGCTGTTGTACCGCATGTTCAGCCGGCTGCGCCGTGCGCGTTGGGTGGAGGATACACCGACCTCGAAGGTCCGCTCGGCGGCACAAGGGCTGGTGGAGCTGAACGGGCGGCTGGAAGCGGGTGGGCATGCGCCACTGATATCGCCATTGGGCGGTCGTGCCTGCCTGTGGTACCGCTTCAGCGTGGAGGAATATCGCCGTAGCGGGCGCAATCGCGAGTGGCGAACGGTGGAGCGCGGCATGTCCGACCGGCCATTCCTGCTATGCGATGACACCGGTCAGTGCTGGATACAGCCCAAGGGCGCCGAGGTGCATCCGCGTCAGCGTCGGCGCTGGGAAGGCAACCGCCGCTGGCCGCTATCGGCCAGTGCTCAGACCGGCGTGCTGGGAGTCCTGCTCGGGCGGCGCTATCGCTATACCGAGGAATGGCTGCAGCAGGATGATGTGCTCTATGCGCTGGGCTGGTTCGAAAGCCGCGGCGGGGGGCGCGAAGCCATGGACCCGCAGCGCATTGCGCGGCAGGTCATCAGCAGTTGGAAAGCCGATTACACCGACCTGCTGGCGCGCTTCGATCGCAACCGCGATGGTCAGCTCGACCAGCATGAATGGCAGCAGGTACGCGCCGCCGCGGCCAGCGAGGCGCAGCGGCAGGTGCAGGACGCGGCCGGGGCGCCGGTAGTGCACATGCTCGGCAAGCCACCGCACCGTGGGTTGCCGTTTCTGCTGTCGGATCACCATGAAGAGCATCTGAGCCGCCGCTTGCGGCGTCAGTCGGGCTGGAGCCTGGCCGGCATGCTGCTGGCCGGTGGCGTCGCCGGCTGGTTGTGGCTGGCGCTGGTCTAGGCACTGCTCAGACCCTAGGATTGATCGGCCGCTGCCAGGGTCTGCTCATAGTCGTCCATCCATGTCACCAGTGCTGCGGCGGTCAGCGGGCGGCTGTAGAAGTAGCCCTGGCCTTCATGGCAGCCCTCGGCGCTGAGATAGGCTTCCTGTTCGGCCGACTCCACACCCTCGGCGATTACCTGCATGTTCAGGTTGCGGCCCAGCTGGATGATGATACGCACGATATTGCGGTCGTCGTGATCGACCAGCAGGTCGCCGGTGAAGCTCTTGTCGATCTTGATCTTGTCCAGCGGCAGGCCACGCAGGTAGCTCAGCGAGGAGTAGCCGGTGCCGAAGTCGTCCAGGGCGATCTGCACGCCGGTGGACTTCAATTCGTTCAGGTGTTTCGCAGCTGCCTGGATATCTTCCATCAGGCCGGTTTCGGTGACCTCCAGTTCCAGGCAATTGCGCGGCAGGGCGTAGCGCTGCAGCACGCGGGTGACCATGCAGCTCAGGTCCGGGTGATGCAGTTGCACGGTCGACAGGTTGACCGACATGCGCAGCTCCGGCCTGCCGGCCTGCTGCCAGTCGCGTAGCTGCCGACAGGCCTGGTCCAGCACCCACTCGCCGATGGCGATGATCGCTCCGCTCTGTTCGGCCAGGGGAATGAACAGGTCCGGCGGCACCAGGCCGCGTTCGGGGTGATGCCAACGCAGCAAGGCCTCGACGCCTACCACGCGGCGGGAGGTAAGGTCGATCTGCGGTTGGTACACCAGATGGAACTCGTTGCGCATCAGCGCATCGCGCAGGCTCGATGCCAGCTCGCGACGCACGCGCATCTCGCTGTCGACGCTGGCGATATAGAACTGGTAGCGATTGCGTGAACGGATCTTGGCCAGCATCATGGTCTGCTCGGCCTTCTGCAGCAGTTTGCTGGCATCCATGCCGTCGTCGGGGAACAGGGTGATGCCGATGGTGGCCCGCAGGATCACGCTGCTGTCGTCCAGCGGGAACGGCTGGCTCAACTCGTCCAGCATCTGCTGCGCGAGTTCGGCTACCTCGTAGGGCTCGTTCACGTCGGCGACGATCAGGGCGAACTGGTCGCCGCCCAGGCGCGCCACGCTGGTCAGGCGGCCACTATGGGATTGCAGGCGTTCGGCGACCGCGACCAGCAGTCTGTCGCCGGCCTGGTAGCTGAATTTCTCGTTGATTTCCTTGAAGTCATCCAGCCCGCAGCACAGCACCGCCACGCTGCGCTGGCGGCGCCGGGCGTCGGCCAGCACCCGGGTCAGCTGTTCCAGCAGTATGCTGCGGTTGGGTAGGCCGGTCAGGTTGTCGTGCTGCGCCATGTGCAGCAGGCTGGCCTCCGCTTCATGGCGTTGGCTGCGGTGGCGTTCGATGGCATCCAGCAACTGGTTGATCTTGGTGATCAACAGCCCCAGTTCGTTCTTCTCCTGGCCGGGCAGCATCGGCAGCATCATGCGGCCTGACTGCTCCGGGTTGATTTCGCTGATGTGCTCGATGATGCGTGCCAATGGCCGGGTCAGCAGCACGTGGTAGACCAGATAGACCGCACCGGCCATCACCAGCGCGCGCAGCAGGCCCGAGACCAGGATGATCATCGAGTTGCGCAGGAAGGTCTGACCGTAGAGGCCGGTCTCCAGGGTCAGCTGCAGGTCGCCATAGTATTCGTTGTAAGGTGCGCGACCGAGCAGGGGAATGCTGAAGCGCTGTTCGACGCCGAACAGCAGGTCGGTGAGATAGCGATAGGGGAGGTCGCTCAGTGGGCGCTCGCGGCTGGCCAGCGGCGCTTCCTGTGGATGGCCGATGGCGGCGAAGTGCACCGCCCGGTTGGCGAACAGACCCTCGATGACCTGAGTGGCCATTTCCTTGTCCAGGCTGAAGATCGCCTGACTGGCCGGATCATGAAACATCGCCAGAATCTCATCGGCGTCGCGGGCGATGGACTCACGTACGGTGCGAAAGTCGAAGAGTATCTGCGCCAGGCTCAACAACATGCCGGCCAACAATGCCCACAACAACACCAACTGCAACAGTTTGACCGAAAGACTGTGCCGGGGATCTACTTTCACTCGGGTCGTCCTTTTCTCCATTTATTTGCATCATGCATTCGGAACTGCTTGCGGCGCAACTGCTGAAAACACAACACCCCGCCGGGGCGGGGTGTTGTGTTATTCACATCAAGCGGGGAGGCCTCAGCCAGCGAAGTTCTTCGCCACGAAATCCCAGTTGACCAGATTCCAGAACGCTTCGACGTACTTCGGACGGGCATTGCGGTAGTCGATGTAGTAGGCGTGTTCCCAGACGTCGCAGGTCAGCAGCGGGGTGTCGCCGGAGGTGATCGGGTTGCCGGCGCCGATGGTGCTGGCCAGGGCCAGGGAGCCGTCGGCCTTCTTCACCAGCCAGCCCCAGCCGGAACCGAAGGTGCCGATGGAAACCTTGCTGAACTCGTCCTTGAACGCCTCGAAGGAGCCGAATGCCTTGTTGATGGCATCTGCCAGTTCACCGCTGGGCTGGCCGCCGCCGTTCGGGCTCAGGCAGTTCCAGTAGAAGGTGTGGTTCCAGACCTGGGCGGCGTTGTTGAACAGGCCGCCGCTGGAGGTCTTGATGATATCTTCCAGGGTCTTGCCTTCGTACTCGGTACCGGCGATCAGGTTGTTCAGGTTGACCACGTAGGTGTTGTGATGCTTGCCGTAGTGGTATTCCAGGGTCTCGGCGGAGATGTGCGGCTGCAGAGCGTCCTGGGCGTAGGGAAGTGCGGGTAGTTCGAAAGGCATGGTCTCTCTCCATCTTCAGGTTGTCGGGGCGGTTCGTGGGCAAGCCCGGTCAGGGTCTCCTGGCGCCGGCCATATAGCGGCTGCCGCCCCTGTTTATAGCAGCAAGATCATAGCATCACCCGACCGCGCTAGCCATGTCATGCGGGCGACGAACGGCGCTCAAGTGCTCTGTAATGCCGGTGACACCAATGTCCACGCGACCTTGAGCATCATTGCCGCCACCGCCAGGTCGATCACTCGCCAGGTCAGCGGGCGTTGCAGAACAGGTGCCAGGCGGGCGGCACCCAAGGCCAGACTGAAGAACCAGAGAATCGAGGCGCTGGCCGCGCCCAGAGCGAACAGCAGCGGCAGGCTCTGCTGGGCCCCGACCGAACCGATCAGCACCAGCGTGTCCAGGTACACATGGGGGTTGAGCAGGGTGATCGCCAGGGTCGCCAGCAGTACCGTGCGGCGGGTGCGCTGCGGCCGGCTGGCGGCCTGGGCGGCCAGTGCCTGGGTGCCGAAGGCGCGGCGGATGGCCAGCAGGGCGTAGCCGACCAGGAAGATCACCCCGCCCCAGCGGGTCACTTCCATCGCCAGCGGGTGCTGCTGCAGCAGCACCGCCAGGCCGAAGGTGCCAGCGACGATCAGCAGCGCATCACAGCTCATGCATACCACGGCCACGCTCAGGTGATGCTCACGGCGCAGCCCCTGGGCGAGGACGAAGGCGTTTTGCGCGCCGATGGCCATGATCAGCCCGGCAGCGACCAGCAGGCCGTTCAGGTAGCTCGAAAAATAGTTCATGGGGTGGCTCCGGCCCAGGGAAAGGCTGGTAGTCTGCGGGCAGTGCGCGTATAAGAGAAACAAATATCGCTAATGGGGTATAAGCTTATCTGATGTTGGACTACAAGCTTCTACAGGCGCTGGCCAGCGTCGTCGAGCAGGGCGGATTCGAGCGTGCCGCGCGCCTGCTGGGGCTGTCGCAATCGGCGGTCTCACAGCGCATCAAGCTGCTTGAGGCGCGGGTCGGCGCGCCGGTACTGCTGCGGGGCTCGCCGCCGGCGCCCACCGGCATCGGCCAACGCCTGCTCAACCATGTCCAGCAGGTCCGCCTGCTGGAGCGTGATCTGCAGCACGATGTACCCATGCAACTGGAGGACGAGGTGCTGCCGCGCTTGCGGGTGGCGCTGAATGCCGACAGTCTGGCGACCTGGTGGGCGGCGGCCGTGGCCGGGTTGTGCCAGCGCCAGTCACTGTTACTGGAGCTGCTGGTGGATGACCAGGATGTCGGTCTGCGACGCATGCGTGCCGGCGAGGTGGTCGGTTGCGTGTGTGCCAGCGAGCAACCGGTGGCTGGCGCCCGGGCGGTGCCGCTGGGCGCCATGCGCTACCTGGCGGTGGCCAGTCCCGGCTTCATGCAGCATCACTTCGCCGCCGGCCTGGATGCGGAGGCGATCCGCCGGGCACCGGCCATCGTGTTCGGTCCGGACGACCGCCTGCAGCACCGTTTCCTCGCCAGCTGTGGCTATGACGGCGAGTTTGCGCATCACCTGTGTCCCTCCTCGGAGGGCTTTGTGCGCCTGTTGTGCGCCGGCCTTGGCTGGGGCATGGTACCGGCACTGCAGGTGACGGCCGAATTGGCGGATGGACGCTTGCAGCAGGTGCTGCCCGGCCAGCATGTGGACGTACCCTTGTACTGGCACTACTGGCGCAACGGTGGGCGCCTGCTGGAAGCGCTGACCGAGCAGTTGCTGCAGCAGGCGCCGCGCAGTCTCGGTATGGAATGAGCTACCGCTGGTCAGCGGCCAGCGCAGCACGCAGAATGGCTGCCACTTTCGATGGTCAACCAGATTTGGCAATGACAGGGGGAACTATGCGCGATGACGATATCGACGGTGAGCTGCCGGATATCCGGGCGACCGACGATGACCGCGTGACAAGGCAGCCGGGGGAGCGCCGCAGTGCCGCGGCCGAGCCACCGGTGGTGCGTGCACTGCGTGAGCCGGCGCCGCGCCGTCAGCGTAACGGCGCGCTGTGGGCGGTATGCCTGAGCCTGCTGATCGCGCTGGTCGGGCTCGGTTATTGGAGCCATCAGCAGCAGACCCGGCTGCAGCGCCAACTGGTGGCGACGCAGGAGAGCTTCGCGCGGATCAGCGAGGAAGCGGCGGGCCGCCTGCAGGATATCAGTGGCAAGGTCATCGCCACCGAGTCCACCCTCAGCCAGGGTGAGCAGGACCGCATTCAGCAGCTCAGCCAGCTGGAAAACAAGGTCGAGCAACTGCTGGCGACGCAACAGGAGCAACAGCAGACGCTGCAGGAGCAACAGCAGCGGTTGCAGCGGGCCAGCGAGACCCAGGCGCAGCGGCTGACAGCCCTGGACGAACTGAGCGGCACCCTGGGTGAACAGCTCGAACGCCAGCAGCAGGACATCACCGGCCTGGCGCAGCAGGTCGAGACCTCCGCCGAGGCCCAGGCCGCGCTGCGCAGCGAACTGGCGCAGACCGGTGAGCGACTGCAGGCATTGGCCGAACTGGAACGCAAACTGGCCGAGCAGGACAGCCAGCTGGCACGCCAGCGCGGCGAGCTGCAGGCCCTGTTGCAGGCCTCCGCCGGGCCCAGTGTGGAACAGGAGATGCTGGTGCTGCGCAGTGAAGTCGACCAGCGCCTGGCCTCGACCGAGGAAGCGCTGCGGGCGATCGACAGCTTTCGCGTACAGGCCAACCGCAATATCTCCACCCTGCAGAGCCAGTTGAGCAATCTGCAGCAACAGATGAGCCAGCGCTGATGAATTTTCTCGCCCACCTGCGCCTGGGCCCCGATGATCCGCAGCAGGCGCTGGGTGGCTTGCTGGGTGATTTCGTCAAGGGCCCGGTGGCCGCCATGGACCTGCCGGAGCTGGTACGCCAGGGCATCTGGCTGCACCGGCGCATCGATGCTTTCACCGACCGGCATCCGCTGGTGCTGCGCAGCAAGGCGCGGGTCAGCGACGAGCGCCGGCGCTACGCCGGGATCATGGTCGACATGTTCTATGACCATCTGCTGGCGCGGCACTGGACTCGCTTCGCCGACCAGCCGCTGGCGCTGTTCACCCAGCGCATGTACCAGGCAGTACTGAGCCAACAGGTGCTGATGCCGGAGCGGGCCCGGACGGTACTGGTGCGCATGGCCGAGCAGGACTGGCTGGGCAGCTACGCCGAACTGGCGAACCTGCACATGGCGCTGGACAACATGGCCCGGCGGTTGCGGCCGGGCAATCGCCTGCCGGGCGCTGTCATCGAGCTGGAGCGGGACTACCCTGGTTTCGAGGCCGACTTCCTGGCGTTCATGCCCGAGGTGATCGAGTTCTCCGAGGCTCAGGCGGCTGCGCTCAGGGCCTCGGCGGACTGGCAGGGCTTGCTGGTCTCCAGGCCCAACGCCTGAACCACCGCCTGGCGCGTACTGCGCGCCAACCGGTTGCGCTCGAGCTGGCTGCTGTCGATCAACGGCAGGAAATGCAACTCGACCTCGATGCGCGATGAACCCAGCAGACGCCACAGGTGGCGGGAGAATTCGTCGTCATCGATGAAGGGCGCAATATCGTCCCGCTGACCGTCGCGATGATAGGCCAGGGCTACCGGTTGCACCGGTATGTCGCCGCCGGCTACACAACCCAGCAGACGGCCGTGGAACGTGCGCACCCGGTCGCCGGCGGTGGTGGTGCCCTCGGCGAAGATCACCAGGCCCTGACCTTGCTCCAGCACGCCGGCCATACGCTGGCTGACCTCGGTGCTGGTCTGTCCGCGCTGGATGAACAGGGTGCCGGCCTGGTGCGCCAGCCAGCCCAGCAGCGGCCAGTGGCGCACCTCGGCCTTGGAGACGAAGCGCACCGGCGCCTGCGCGCCGAGCAATATGATGTCCAGCCAGGAAACATGATTGCCGACCCACAGCGCGATGCGCCGGGGCGGCTGGCCGTGGCAGCGGATACGCAGCGGCAACAGGCGCAGCAGTCCGCGCATCCACCAGCAGGTCACGGCCTGGCGCAGGCGGGTGCGCCAGCGCAGCGGCGGCAACTGTAGCAGGCCGCTGAGCAGCAGGCCGAGCACAACCCAGCCGGCGACCGCCGGGGCCCGCCACAGGCGACGCAGCCAGGGCATCAGCTGACCGCCTTGAAGTGCCGCGCATAGCGTGGGCAGAGCTGTTCCCGGCGCAGCAGGATGAACACATCGGCGACATTGAATGCCGGGTCCCAGCAGGGCTCGCCGCAGATCTTCGCGCCGAGGCGCATATAGGCCTTGAGCAGAGGAGGGATCTGCGCGGTGACGTTGGTCGGCAGGTCCAGGTCCGCCAGTGGCAGGCGTGGTACCGCGTTCAGCCACTCGCGGCTCAGGTAGCGCTCGCGCAGGCGCTGCATGATGGCGTGGGCCTGAATGCCGCCATCGCCCATGCCGATGCTGGCGCAGCCCATCAGGAAGCTGTAGTTGCGCTCGTTCATCAACTGCGCCAGCCCCGACCACAGCACCGCTATGGTCGCGCCGTTGCGATAGTCGGCATGCACGCAGGTCCGGCCTATCTCCAGGATCGGCCCGCGCAGCTGGGTGAGTCCGACCAGGTGGAACTCGCCTTCGCTGTAGAAGCCGCCGGCACGCACCGCGCCATTGCTGTCGAGCAGGCGGGTGGTGGCTACTACCTGGCCGGTGTCGCGGTCGCGTACCAGCAGGTGTTCGCAGTGGGTATCGAATTCGTCGAGGTCGAGCCCCTCGACCGGGCTGTCCAGGCGCGCACCGCACTCCTCGCTGAAGATGCGGTAGCGCAGTGCCTGGGCTTCCCGCAGGGCGGCCGGGTCGGTGGTCAGCTCGACCACCAGTGGAGACGGACTGATCTGCTGTGTTACCTGTGCTGCATATGTCATCGATACCTCCAGCGCATCCTTGGTCTGTGGCATATGCTGACCAGCGGTCATGTCACCTGGATGACGCATTGGTGGCGTTTGGATGACATGCAACCTGTGCTTGTGCGCAGGCTGCTATGATCAGTGAGGTTCTCGCAACTAACCAAAACCCTGACAACAAAGGTGCGCATGGCTGCCCCGGTCTACCCCTGGCGTGAAGGCAACAGCTTCGAATTGATGATGGACGGGGACCGCTTTTTCCCGCGCATGCTGCAGGCCATGGCCCAGGCCACTGGCAGCATCGATATCGAACTCTACCTGGTCGAATCCGGTGACAGCACGCAGCGGGTCATGGACATCCTGCTGCAGGCGGTGGCGCGTGGCGTGCGAGTACGTTGCCTGTTCGACAGCCTGGGCAGCCGCGAGCTGCAGGACAGCGACCGTCAGCAACTGCTGCAGGGCGGTGTCGATCTGCGCTTCTACAACCCGCTGAACCTGCTGGGTGGGCGTTCCAACCTGCACCGCGACCACCGCAAGCTGCTGATCGTCGACCAGCGCCGGGTGTTCATCGGCGGCGCCGGTTTCACCGATGCCTTCTGCATCCCCGGTGCCGAGGGGCGCTGCCTGTGGCATGAACAGATGCTGGAGGTACAGGGGCCGGTGGTGGCGGACTGGGTGGCGGTGTTCGAACGCCAATGGCAGGCTACCGGCCGGCGTAGTGGACGGCAGCCGCCAAGGCTGCGGCGGATGCGCCTGCCGCCGCATCCGCAGGGCAGTGACGGCCTGGCGCGGGTATCACTGACCGACGGTCGCACGCACCGGGAGCTGGTGCAGGCGGTGCTGGCCAATATCGCCCGCGCCCAGCACCAGGTATGGTTGGCCACGCCTTATTTCGCCCCGACCTGGCGCATTCGCCGGGCCCTGGCCCGGGCCGCCCGGCGTGGTGTGGATGTCCGTTTGCTGCTGTGCGGCGAGGTCACCGATCATCCGCCGGTGCGGTATGCCGGGCAGCGCTACTACCGGCGCCTGCTGGCGGCCGGGGTGCGTATTTTCGAGTACCAGCCGCGCTTTCTGCACCTGAAGACGGTGTTGGTGGACGACTGGGTGAGCCTGGGCTCGTCCAACTTCGACCACTGGACCCTGCACTGGAATCTCGAAGCCAACCAGAACGTGGTCGACACCCGCCTGAGGCGGGTGGTGGAGCAGAGCTTCAGCGACGACTTCGCCGAGTCGCGGGAGTGGACCCTGCACGACTGGCTGGCCTTGCCCTGGACGCATCGCATGAAGATCCGTCTGTGGGGCACCATCAACCGTATTGCCATCCAGTGGCTGGATATCCGTAGCTAGGTGCTCAGGCAAAAGCCTCATGGTGAGTCTGGGTGCAGTTGCGGCCGCCGGCCTTGGCCCGGTACAGCGCCTCATCGGCCTGACTGATACGCCACTCCAGGTCGTCCTCCGGGTGGATCAGGCACAGGCCGGCCGACAGCGTGCAGTGCACGCCCTGGGGTAGCGCCGGGAAGGGGAAGGCGGCCAGTGCCAGGCGGATGCGTTCCACGCAATGCTGCACCGTGGGCAGGTCGCACTGGCCCAGCAGCAGGATGAATTCCTCGCCGCCGAAACGCGCGACCATGTCCTCGCTGCGCAGGCTGGCGCGCACGATGCGGGCGAAGCCCTGCAGGACCTCGTCCCCGGCGCTGTGGCCGTACAGATCGTTGATACGCTTGAAATGGTCCAGGTCGATCAGCGCCAGGCCCAGGGTCTGGCCACTGCCCAACAGGGTCATGCGGCGCTGTGCCTCGTCGATGAAATGGCGACGGTTGGGCAGGCCGGTCAGCGCATCGGTGGCGGCCAGGTTCTGCAATTGGTCCATCATGCTGCGCAGTGTCTGCTGGTGCTGCTGCAGGGTGCTGTGGCGTTGCTGCAGGCGCTCGCGCAGCTCACGGATATAGCTGGCCAGAATGGTCAGCCAGAGCAGGAAGCAGGCCAGCACGAACCATTCGAGCAGGGCCAGCGACAGCTCCTGGGGGTAGATATGGAATACCTGGTTGAGCGCGATCAGACCGCCATAGCACAGCAGCGCCAGGCCCGCATGCACAGTGTAGGCCCGGCGAGACAGGTGGAATACGCCAAACAGCAGGATCAGGCAGTAGGCCACCAGCACGGTACCGCGAATCGGCCCGACCAGCGCCAGCAGGTAGGTCTGCAGCAACAGTGCGACTATGATCTGCGCGCTGGTCAGGCTGGGGTCGCGGAAGCGCAGGTTGAAGCCGGTGCGGAACATGACCAGAAACACCACCTGGGTGATCAGTCCGATGAGGTAATGGCTCAGCATCATGGCATTGCTGCCGATATAGCTGCCGGTGGCCCAGGCCACGGCAATCACCACGTAGGCGATCAGGTAGGTGGTCTGGGCGAGGTAGAATCGTTGCAGGCGCAGGGCCTGGAAGCGCGCCTGCTGGTCGAAGTCCGTATCGGTCACGATATATCCTTCTTGATATCATTGTGATGTCACTGTAGCTGGCGCTGCGTGCTTTGCCCAGTCGATAGCGCAAAGCTATCAGCCGAACGGCTGACCAGGCTTTGCAAGCTCGGGTATACTCTGTCGCCTGTTTTCATTCTGCCAGGGCCTCTGCGGCCCGGCCCAAGCATTCCGTGAACCTGGCCGCATCGCCTTGCAACGGCGATCCTGCGGCCAGCAAGCCTATAGAGGAGCCTGTCCGAGAATGGTCGTAATCAAGCAAGATGATCTGATCCAGAGCGTTGCCGACGCGTTGCAATACATCTCCTACTATCACCCGGTGGACTTCATCCAGGCGGTACACGAAGCCTACCAGCGTGAGGAATCCCCGGCGGCGCGCGATGCCATGGCGCAGATCCTGATCAACTCGCGGATGTGCGCTACCGGCCACCGGCCCATCTGCCAGGACACCGGCATTGTCACCGTGTTCGTCAAGGTCGGCATGGACGTGCGTTGGGATGGGGCCACCATGGGCCTGGACGACATGATCAACGAAGGTGTACGGCGTGCCTACCAGCTGCCGGAAAACGTGCTGCGCGCCTCCATCCTCGCCGACCCGGCGGGCAAGCGCACCAACACCAAGGACAACACCCCGGCGGTGATCCACTATCAGGTGGTCCCCGGCAATACCATCGAGTTCCACGTCGCGGCCAAGGGCGGCGGCTCGGAGAACAAGTCGAAGATGGTCATGCTCAACCCCTCCGACTCCATCGTCGACTGGGTGGTCAAGACGGTCCCGACCATGGGCGCTGGCTGGTGCCCGCCGGGCATGCTCGGTATCGGTATCGGCGGTACTGCCGAGAAGGCCGCTGTACTGGCCAAGGAATCGCTGATGGACCCGATCGACATTCACGAGCTGCGCCAGCGAGGCCCGCAGAACCGCATCGAGGAGTTGCGCCTGGAGATCATGGACAAGGTCAACGCACTGGGCATCGGTGCCCAGGGTCTCGGCGGCCTGACCACGGTGCTGGATATCAAGATCAAGGACTACCCGACCCACGCCGCCAGTCTGCCGGTGTGCATGATCCCCAACTGCGCAGCCACCCGCCACGCGCACTTCGTGCTGGACGGCAGCGGCCCGGCTGTGCTCGAAGCGCCGCCGATGGAAGCCTACCCGGACATCACCTGGGAAGTCGGCAGCGGTGTGCGCCGGGTCAACCTGGACACCGTGACCCCGGAAGATGTGCAGAGCTGGAAGAGCGGCGAAACCGTACTGCTGTCGGGCAAGATGCTGACCGGCCGCGACGCCGCGCACAAGCGCATGGTCGACATGCTGAACAAGGGCGAGCAACTGCCGGTGGACCTGAAGGGACGCTTCATCTACTACGTTGGTCCGGTCGATCCGGTACGTGACGAAGTGGTTGGACCGGCTGGCCCGACCACCGCTACCCGCATGGACAAGTTCACCCGCCAGATCCTCGACCAGACCGGTCTGCTGGGCATGATCGGCAAGTCCGAGCGTGGCCCGATCGCCATCGAGGCGATCAAGGACCACAAGGCGGTCTATCTGATGGCGGTGGGTGGTGCAGCCTATCTGGTGGCACAGGCGATCAAGAAGGCTGAGGTGCTGGCATTCCCCGAGCTGGGTATGGAAGCCATCTACGAGTTCGAGGTCAAGGACATGCCGGTCACCGTGGCGGTGGACACCACTGGCGAGTCGGCACATATCACCGGGCCGCAGATCTGGCAGAAGAAGATCGCCGACAGCCTGGCGGTCGAAGTGCAGTAACAGCTCGTGCATATAAAAAACCCGGTCTTCGGACCGGGTTTTTTATGCAAGCTACCCGGAGCGGGTAGCTTCGAGGGCAGCCCTTAGACCAGCTTTTCACCCACCTGCAGCAGCTTCATCGAGTTGGTGCCGCCGCGTGAGTTGTAGACATCGCCCTTGGTCAGTACCACCCAATCCCCCGCCTTGACATGACCCAGTTCCAGCAGCTTGTTGACCGCGTGCTGGTTCACTTCGCTGGATGGCATCTCGGTGGGGTTGAAGGCGATGCTCTGCACGCCGCGCATCAGCGCCACCCGGCCCAGGGTCTGGGTGTTGGGTGACAGCGCGTAGATCGGCAGGTGCGAGCGGATGCGCGACATGATCAGCGGGGTGTAGCCGCTTTCGGTCAGGGTGATGACCGCGGTGATGCCGGGGAAGTGGTTGGCAGCGTACATGGCGGCCAGGGCAATGGTCTCGTCGCAGCGACCGAACTCCATGTGCAGACGGTGACCGGACTGCTGGCTGGTGGGGTTCTTCTCGGCGCCGCGGCAGACGCGGTCCATGGCGGCGACGGCTTCGACCGGGAAATCACCGGCAGCGGTCTCGCCGGAGAGCATGACCGCATCGGTATAGTCCAGCGCCGCGTTGGCCACGTCGGAGACTTCCGCTCGGGTCGGCAGCGGGCTGCTGATCATCGATTCCATCATCTGCGTGGCGGTGATCACCGTCTTGTTCTTGCGCCGGGCGCGGGCAATGATGATCTTCTGGATGCCCACCAGCTCGGCATCACCGATTTCCACACCCAGGTCGCCACGGGCCACCATCACGCAGTCGCTGGCGTCGATCAGACCGTCCAGCGCGGCCTCGTCGGCCACCGCTTCGGCGCGCTCGATCTTGGCCACCAGCCAGGCCTGGGAGCCGGCGTCGCGCAGCAGCTTGCGCGCCAGATCCATGTCCTTGGCGTCACGCGGGAAGGAGACCGCCACGTATTCCATCTGCATTTCCGCAGCCAGCACTATATCGGCGCGGTCCTTGTCGGTCAGCGCGGCAGCGGAGAGGCCACCGCCGCGGCGGTTGATGCCCTTGTGGTTGGACAGCGCACCGCCGGCGGTCACCGTGCACACCGCCTCGTCGCCGGTGATGGCATCGATACGCAGGACGATACGGCCGTCATCGAGCAGCAGTTCGTCGCCGGCATGGCAATCGGAAACCAGTTCGGGATAGTCGATACCCACCACCTGCTGGTTGCCTTCGTCCAGCGGATGGCTGGTGGACAGGCGGAACTGATCGCCGACCTTCAGCTGGATCTTGCCTTCCTTGAAGCGGGCGATGCGGATCTTCGGTCCCTGCAGGTCGCCCAGCAGGGCCACGTGGGTACCCAGGCGTGCGGCGGTCTCACGCACCAGGTTGGCGCGAGCCCGGTGCTCGTCGTGGGTACCGTGGGAGAAGTTGAGGCGGGCGACGTTCATGCCGGCCCTGATCAGGGCCTCGATGCGTTCCGGGGTGTTGCTGGAGGGTCCGAGGGTGGCGACGATCTTGGTACGACGCAGGGTCATGAATGTTTTCCCCTTCAATGACATATCAGTGGCTTACAATAGGGATCATACCTTCTTAAGCATGACAGGCAGAAGCCAGCAATCAATTACATTCGCAGGAGGACTTTGCAATGCATCCCCGGGTAATCGAGGTGACCGAGCGTCTGCGCCAGCGCAGCCGGTTATCGCGTGCGGCCTATCTGCAGCAGATGGCGGAGGCTGCGGCGCGTCCGCGTGGTCGCTGGGACCTGTCATGCAGCAATTTCGCCCATGGCATCGCCGGCTGCCCGGCCGGGGACAAGCAGCGCCTGCGCCTGCCCGATGAAGTCAATATCGGCATGGTCACTGCCTACAACGACATGCTCTCGGCGCACCAGCCGTATGAAAGCTTCCCGGCGCAGATCCGCGAGGCGCTGCGTGCCATCGGCGCAACCGGGCAGGTGGCCGGTGGTGTGCCGGCGATGTGTGACGGGGTCACTCAGGGTGAGCCGGGCATGGAGCTGTCATTGGTCAGTCGCGATGTCATCGCCATGGGCACGGCGGTAGCGCTGTCGCACAACATGTTCGATGCCGCGCTGTGCCTGGGCATCTGCGACAAGATAGTGCCGGGGTTGCTGATGGGGGCGTTGCGCTTCGGTCATCTGCCGGTGCTGTTCGTGCCGGCCGGGCCGATGCCCTCAGGGCTACCCAACAGTGAGAAGGCCATGGTCCGCCAGCGCTACGCCGAAGGGCTGGCCAGCCGCGAGGAGCTGCTCGATGCCGAGTGCCAGGCCTACCATGCGCCGGGTACCTGCACCTTCTATGGCACGGCCAATACCAACCAGATACTGCTCGAAGCCATGGGCCTGCAGTTGCCCGGCGCCTCCTTCATCAACCCCAATACCCCGCTGCGCGATGCCCTGACCGTGCATGTCGCCGAGCAGGCCGCACACCTGGCGCGGACGGGGCAAGGCAGCCTGGCGTCGATTCTCGATGAACGGGCACTGGTCAACGCCCTGGTGCTGTTGCTGGCGACTGGTGGCTCGACCAACCTGACCCTGCACCTGGTGGCCATCGGCCAATGCGCCGGTCTGCAGTTGAACTGGGATGACATGGGGCTGCTCTCGGAGGTGGTGCCGACGCTGGCGCGGATCTACCCCAATGGCCAGGCGGATGTGAATCACTTCCAGGCCGCCGGTGGTACTGCCTTGCTGTTTGCCCAGTTGCTGGACGACGGCCTGTTGCATGCTGATGTGAATACCATCGCCGGGCCGGGATTGCAGCGCTATACCCGTGAGCCGGTCCTGGAGCAGGGACGGTTGGTGTGGCGCGATGGCCCGCAGACCAGCCTGGATGAGAACATAGTGCGCAGCCGGCAAAGGCCGTTCAGCGCCGATGGTGGCCTGCGGGTGATCGATGGTGATCTCGGTCGAGGGGTGATCAAGGTCTCGGCGGTCAACCCGGAGCACTGGCAGGTCACCGCACCGTGCCGGTTGTTCGACACCCAGGAGGCCTTCGTCGAGGCATTCCAGAACAACGAATTCGATAGTGACGTGATCGTTGTCGTGCGCTTCCAGGGTCCGGCCGCCAATGGCATGCCGGAGTTGCACAAGCTGACGCCTTATCTCGGTGTGCTGCAGGACCGTGGGCTGCATGTGGCGCTGGTGACCGACGGGCGCATGTCCGGCGCCTCGGGCAAGGTCCCGGCGGTCATTCACCTGACCCCGGAGGCGCATGCCGGTGGGCCGCTGGCCTATCTGCGCGACGGTGATCGTCTCAGCCTGGATGCCGGGCGCGGTGTATTGGCGGTGCATGTCGAGCAGAGCGAATGGCAGGCGCGGACCGCTGCCACGCATGCCGCACCGGTGCGACGCGGCTGGGGCCGTGAACTCTTCGCCTTCGCCTGGCAGGGTGCCAGCAGCGCCGAGCGGGGCGCCAGTTGCTTTACCGACAGCCTTATCCAGGCCGATGGAGGTGCCATATGATTGAAGCCCTGGTGACAGCCCGTGGGTTGGGTTGGAATGAAAGTTGTTCGGCACAGGAGCAGGCCGAGGCGGTTGCCGCCCATATTCGCCGCGCACTGCAGCAGGCTATCGCGCTGCGTGGCCGCGCCAGCCTGGCGTTGTCCGGAGGTCGGGGGCCGGAGCTGTTCCTGCGCCGCCTGGAGCAGCTGGAGCTGGCCTGGGAAAAGGTCACCATCACCCAGGTGGATGAGCGCTGGGTGCCTCCGCAGGATGCGCAGAGCAATGCGCGGCTGATCCAGCAATGCATGCCGGGCGTGCTGCAGCGTGCCACCTGGCTGCCGATGTTCCAGGGCCAGGGGCTGCAGGCCGATGCCCAGTACTGCCACGTCATGCTTGAGCCGCTGCTGCCGCTGGATGTGGTGGTGCTGGGCATGGGGCCGGACGGGCATACCGCCTCACTGTTCCCGCACATGCCGCAGCTGGCCGAGTATCTGTCAGAACGCGCCAGCGCCAGCTGCATCGCGGTGCCCGCCGAGGGCGAGCGGCTGGCACGCCTGAGCATGACCGCGCGGGCAATCCAGAGTGCCCGCCTGAAGTTGCTGGTGATCGCCGGCGAAGACAAACGGCGGACGTTGGCCAGCGCCCTGGGCGAAGACGATCCTCTGGCCCGGCCGATCACAGCTTTTCTTACTCCACCCATGGACATTTTCCACACCGAGGAACATCAAGCGTAATGAGATTGGCCGAGAACAGCAGCAACCTGGATCGTATCTTCAATGGCCAGCGCATACTCCCAGTGCTCAGCATTCGCCGGGAAAGCGATGTGTTGCCGTTGGCCGATGCGCTGGCCGCGGGTGGCATCACCAACCTGGAAGTCACCCTGCGCACACCGTTGGGGCTGGCGGCGATTCGCCTACTGGCCGAACAGCGCCCGCAGCTGTGCGTTGGTGCCGGTACGGTACTGGATGGTCGCCAGTTCCAGTCGGTGCTGGATGCGGGGGCACGCTTCGTGGTCAGCCCCGGCTGCACCGATGAGCTGCTGACCCTGGGCCTGGACAGCCCAGTGCCGCTGCTGCCGGGGATTGCCACCGCATCGGAAATCATGCGCGGATACCGTCTGGGATACCGACGCTTCAAGTTGTTTCCGGCCGAGGTTTGCGGTGGCACGGCCCTGCTCAAGGCATTTGCCGGGCCCTTTCATGATGTGCGCTTCTGCCCGACTGGCGGTATCGGGCCTGCGAAACTGCCCGATTACCTGACGCTGGACAATGTGGTGGCGGTCGGCGGCAGCTGGATGGCACCGCCAGCGCTGGTGGAAGCGGGCGACTGGGCCGGCATCACCCGCCTGTGCCGGCAATTCGCCCCGTCCGAGTGAGACGGGGCGGCACTGCTCAGGCAGGTTTCGACGGGTCGACGAAACCGTCGGGTTTGACGATCAGCAGATCGCAGGGCACATGGTCGAGCAGACGCTCGGCGGTGTGGCCGATCAATGCGCTTTCCAGTCGCGAGCGGGAAATCGCCCCGATCACCAGCAGGTCGACGTGGTGCTGCTCGGCGAACTCGGGGATCGCCTGCTCGGGATAACCGCGCCGCAGATGCTGTGCCTCGGAGGCTACCCCGGCCTGGTTGGCGAACTCGCGGAAGGCCTCGGCATGATGCTTGTGTACCTCGGCAGCGTAACCGTCGTAGTCGGCGACCATGCCGGTATCGAAGGCCAGGGTATGCGGCAACGGGTTGTAGCAATGTACCGCCTGCACTTCACCGCCGACGGCCTCGGCCAGTGAGCGGGTGGTCTCCAGCAGTTTGTAGTCCAGGCTGGCCGGCTTGTCGGCCTCATGTAGCGGGTCGACGCTGGCGCAGAATACCTGCAGTGCACTGTTCGGCTGCTTGACCAGCCACAGTGGCGCCGGGCAATGGCGGATCAGATACCAGTCGCTGTTGCTCAATACCAGTCGCTTCAACAGGCCATGATGGTGCGTGGTCTTGAGTACCAGGTCCGGCTGCTGTTCATGGATGGCACGCAGGATGTGGCGCTCGTAGCGCTTGCCCCATACTGCCTGGGTGTTGACCGTGAAACCCCGTTCACGCAGTGGCTGGGCCAGGCGGTCGAGATGCTCCTCGCGGTGACCGAGCAGCGAATTGCGGGCCTTGGCCAGTGCCTCGCTATCGAAAAGCTGACCGCGGTCCAGTGCCGCGATGTAATCGCTGACGAACAGCGTGAAGCGGGCCGACGGATAATGCGTCGCCAACTGTTCCGCGCGGCGCAGGCAGGGTTGGTCGGTATCGCTGGTCGGGTCGATCGCTACCATGATGTGCTGGATGTTCATTTCGCTGTCCCCTTGTTGCGGTGGTTTTCTCCAGCGTAAGTCACTTTTTGCAGTATAGCGCTGATGCAGATCAAATCATTCGAATGGGGGATGGCATTTTGTCAGCCAGGGCTTGGCCTGGCTGGTGCACTGGTCTATTCTCTGGAACCCAGGGACGAGCCGGTGCCGAGCTGCGCTGACCCATGAACCAGGAGCACCGCCGACCATGCATGGGTCTCGCCAGGATACCAACCCGGAACCTTCCGAGCAGTTCAACCGCCGCATAGCGCGGCACCAGCTGCATGCCTACCTGAATGTCTATAACAGTCACACCGGTCAGTTCATGGGCACCCTGGGCAACGTATCCTGCAATGGTTTCATGCTGCTCAGCCCGCTACCGATGATGCTCGGCGCCGAGTACGATATGCAACTGCATCTGCCGGCGGCGAACGGGGAGGGGGTCCAGGTGCTGCCGTTCCGTGCGGTGAGCCGCTGGTGCCGCCCGGATCTGACACCAGGTCACTATGATGCCGGCTTCAGCATCCTTGATGGTGCGCAGATATTCGCCAGTCTGGCGGTGGCCCTGCAACGCTATTTCAGTTTCATGCACCCGGTTGATGCCTGACGGAGCCCCTTGGGTTACCCTGCCTGCCAGCATGGCAGGTTATCGGGGATTTTCATGAGCAAGAGCATTTTCTGGTACGACTTCGAAGCCACAGGTATCGATCCGCGGCGCGATCGCCCGTTGCAGGTTGCCGGTGTCCGCACCGATGAGGAGCTGCGGGAGATTGGCGAGCCGTTGTGCATCGATTGCCGCATCGCCGAGGACGTACTGCCGCATCCCATGGCCTGCCTGGTCACCGGTATTGATCCTGATCGGGCCCGGCGTGGCTTGCCCGAGGCGCAGTTCATGCATCTTTTGCATGAGCAGATGGCCACACCGGGTACCTGCACCGCCGGCTACAACAACCTGCGTTATGACGATGAAATGACGCGCTTTGCCCTGTATCGCAACTACTTCGATCCCTATGCGCGGGAGTGGCAGGGGGGCAACAGCCGCTGGGATCTGCTGGATGCCCTGCGCACGGCGCACGCACTCCGGCCCGAGGGTATCGAGTGGCCACAGCAGGAGGGTTTCACCAGCCTGCGGTTGGAGCTGCTGACCGCCGCCAACGGCATCGACCACGGCCAGGCCCATGACGCGCTGGCCGATGTGCGGGCGACCATCGCCATGGCCAGGTTGCTGAAACAGGCGCAGCCGCGGTTATACCGCTATCTCTATGAGCTGCGCAGCAAGCACCGGGTCAGCGAACTGATCGACCTGCAGAACCTGCGTCCGCTGGTGCACGTATCCGGGCGCTTCGGTCGAGAGCGCCAAGGGCTCGGGCTGGTCATGCCGCTTGGTTGGCATCCGCGCAATCGCAATGCGCTGATCGTATGGAACCTGGATGTCGAGCCTGAACTGCTGCAGGATCTGTCCGCCGAGCAACTATGCCAGCGTCTGTATACGCGGACCGAGGAGCTGGCGCCGGGGGAGCAGCGACCCGGCCTCAAGCTGGTGCATGTCAACAAGTGTCCGGTACTGGCCGATACCAAGGTGCTGCGCCCGCAGGATATCGAACGCTTGCAGCTGGACATGCCGCTGCTGCTCGATCGCGCCCAGCGCCTGGCGCAGTGGCGGATATCCGGACAGCGCAAGCTCGCAGCGATCTATGCCGACCAGGCGCAGCCCGCGGGCGATGCTAATGACTCTGATGCAGAGACCCAGCTCTACGATGGCTTCACTTCGGCCCGGGATCGTCACCTGCTACCGGGTATTCGGGAAGCGGAAGGGGCTGGACTGACGGCAGCACGGTGGCCACTGCAGGATCAGCGTCTGGCGGACATGCTGTCGCGCTACCGTGCGCGCAACTTTCCCGAATCCCTGGACCCGGTTCAAAGGCAGGAATGGCTTCATTTCTGCCGACAGAAGTTGAGCGGTCAGATACCGGGGGCGGCACTTACCTTCGATGCGTTCATGCGGGATATGCAACAGGTGATGACGCAGACCGATGATGAGGCGCAACGTCTACTTCTGGGTCAGTGGCGGGAGTATGCGGGGGAACTGGCAGCGAAGCTGGAAATCATTACATCTTGATGAAAAGCCCCGGCACTTATAATCGATTGCTGGGGCTTTCTCTCTGGTATCAACCAGTTGGGGCAGTGACTTAATCCAGAATGGTGGACCAGCTTTCCACTGTGTCTGCGCCGTATTGTTCTTTCCAGGCTTTCAGTGTCTTGTGGTTTCCGCCTTTTGTTTCGATTACTTCACCATTGTGCGGATTCTTGTACTGCTTTACTTTACGGGCGCGCTTGGCAACCGGCGCCTTGACAGTCTTGCTGGGGGCCGACAGTTTGTTATCCGGGTCAAGAATAGCCACAACGTCTCTCAGGTTTTTGCCGTACTGTTCCATCAGCGTGTTGAGCTTTTTCTCGAATTCGATTTCTTTCTTCAATTTGTCATCATTGGACAATGACTTGAGACGTTCGGACAGTTCACGGATGGTATCTTCGATCTGCCGATATTCCTGCAGCATGGACATATTTGCTTCCCCTTTTTTAATGGTATTGACTAGTGGGACTAATGGTAGTTTATAACCCGCTAATTGCACAAGAAGTTAGCAGGTTTATCGGGTTGAGTAGTGATTCTTTTTGTTAACTCCCGCCGCTGCGGTGATCGAGCTGAAATTTCCCGGGGCTCGGAGTAGAATACGCAGCTTTCGAACCGCCATGGTTCTGTGGAATGCCGTTCAGTGCCGTGCGGTCATACAGGTCCCCATGGCTATCTGGAGTGGATTTGATGCGTACCTTTCGCCTGGTAATTGCCTGCCCCGACCGTTCGGGGATTGTGGCCAAGGTCAGTAACCTGCTGGCAACCTACAATGGCTGGATCACCGAAGCCAATCATCATTCGGACAACCTGACCGGCTGGTTTTTCATGCGCCATGAAATCCGTGCCGATTCACTGCCGTTCGATGCCGAGGGGCTGCGTACGGTCTTTGCGCCGATTGCTGAGGAATTTGGCATGGAGTGGCGGGTCAGCGATTCGGCGCAACGCAAGAAAGTGGTATTGATGGCCAGTCGCGAATCCCATTGCCTGGCGGATTTGCTGCATCGTTTTCATAGTGGCGAACTGGACTGCGAGATCACCAGTGTTATTTCCAATCATGATGATCTGCGCAGCATGGTGGAGTGGCACGGGATACCTTTCCACCATGTGCCAGTCGATGCAAAGGACAAGAAACCTGCCTTCGATGAAGTTACCCGGTTGGTAAATGAACAGCAGGCTGATTGTATTGTGCTGGCGCGCTATATGCAGATACTGCCGGCCAGCCTGTGCGAGCAATATGCCGGTCGGGTAATCAATATCCATCATAGCTTTCTGCCGTCTTTTGTCGGTGCCCGGCCCTATCACCAGGCCGCCACCCGTGGCGTGAAACTCATCGGTGCGACTTGCCACTATGTGACAGAAGAACTTGATGCAGGCCCGATCATTGAACAGGATGTAGTGCGTATCAGCCACAGACACAATGCCGATGATATGGTTCGGCTGGGCAAGGATGTGGAAAAGATGGTGCTTTCCCGTGGTTTGCGCTATCACTTGGAAGACAGGGTATTGGTGCACGACAACAAGACCGTGGTGTTCGGCTGAGCTGACTGCCTGATGCCCCGGTAACAATGGAATGGGGCAGATGGCATGTTCAAATCAGTGAAAGTACGTGACTACATGAATACCGAGCTGGTGACATTTACTCCGCACACCGATCTGTTCAAGGCGATCGACATGCTGGTGGCACACCGTATTTCCGGTGCGCCGGTGGTTGATGAGCAGGGCTACCTGGTCGGTGTCCTGTCGGAGAGCGATTGTCTGCGGGGAATTCTCAGCGGCAGCTATTTCGAAGAGGCCTGCGGTTCGGTCGCTGCGTTCATGAGCGAGGTGGTCGAAACCATCGACGCCGATGCCGATATACTCAAGGCCGCAGCCCATTTCGTTGAGCGTGGCCGGCGGCGGCTGCCGGTGATGGAGCACGGCCGGCTGGTCGGACAGATTAGCCGGCGTGACCTGCTGCGTGCACTGAAAAACTTCAATGAGCACGGCGCGCCGAAGAAGCACTGAGGCATTCATACGGCCAGGTTGTCCGGCCGTGACAGAAGGAAGGATGAGGTGATGGAGGCTTACCTGCAATTAGGCAGTGCCGGCGGGCGGCTGATCAGCCAGCCACTGCGCATGTGCAACCGCCACGGCCTGATAGCGGGCGCGACCGGGACTGGTAAGACCGTCACGCTGCAGGTGTTGGCGGAGAGCTTTGCCAACGCCGGGGTGCCGGTATTCGCCGCGGATATCAAGGGCGACCTGTCCGGCGTGGCGGTGGCGGCCTCGGCGTCGGAGGCCATCGACAAACGCCTGGCGCAGATGCCCGGGCTGGACTGGCAACCGGCCTCGGTGCCGGTGGTGTTCTGGGATATTCTCGGCGATCGCGGCCACCCGCTGCGTACCACCATCAGCGAGATGGGGCCGCTGTTGCTGGCCAGTCTGCTCGACTTGAACGATAACCAGTTGGCTGCACTGTATGCGATCTTTGCCTGGGCGGACCAGCAGGGGTTGCTGCTGCTGGACCTGAAGGACCTGCATGCACTGATGGATTGGTTGCTGGCGCAGCCGCAGGAGCTGGCCGGCGTCAGCGCCGGTATATCCCCTGCGAGCATCCAGGCCATCCAGCGCCGCCTGGTGATCCTGCAGCAGCAGGGCGCTGAGCGGCTGTTCGGTGAACCGGCTCTGCAGTTGGCTGATCTGATGCAGCGTGACCTGGCCGGTCGGGCACATATCCACCTACTGGAAGCCGGCAGGCTTATCCAGGAATCGCCCAGGGTCTATGCCTGCTTCCTGCTATGGCTGCTGTCGGAGTTGCACGAGCAGCTACCGGAGCAGGGTGATGCGGACAAGCCCAGGCTGGTGCTGTTTTTCGACGAGGCTCATCTGTTGTTCGAGCGCACGCCCAGGGCGCTGCATGAACGCATCGAGCAGGTCGTGCGGCTGATTCGCTCCAAGGGTGTGGGTGTGTTCTTCGTTACCCAGTCGCCCAGTGATCTGCCCGATCCTGTCCTGGCCCAGCTCGGTCTGCGTATCCAGCATGCGCTGCGTGCCTACACGCCGAAGGAACAGAAGGCGCTTAGGGCGGTGGCCGATGGCTTTCGCAGCAACCCGGCATTCGACACCCGTGAGGTGCTGGCCGAGCTGGGAGTGGGCGAGGCCCTGGTCAGCGTACTGGATGAAAAGGGGCGTCCGGCGCTGGTCGAGCGTACGCTCATGGCGCCGCCACGATCGCGCATCGGCGTGCTGTCCGAAGGGGAGCGCGCCGGCGTGTTTCAGGCCTCGCCTCTGGCTGGACGCTATGAACGGGGAATAGACCGCGAATCGGCTTACGAGATACTGGCGCAGCGGGCGGAGCAGGCGACTCGGGCTGCGCAGGCCCAAGCGCAGGGCAAGGGGCGTGCGAGTGGTAAGGGAAGCGCCAGGGGCGACTCGGGCAAGAGTGTGACTGATGGGTTGATCACTACCACGGTCCGCTCGGCGGTGCAGACCCTGGCTCGGCAGATCGGCCGGGAGCTGGCACGTGGTCTGCTGGGATCGCTGACCGGGCGTAAATGAATACTGATTGATAGGTGAATGCAACAACCGCACCCAGGGGTGCGGTTGTCGTTTGTGGCCTGCGGTGGGATCAGGCGCTGGCTTTTTCCGGCTCGGCCTCGGTCGAGGTGCGGATCAGGTGGTCGAAGGCGGCCAGTGAAGCGGTCGCGCCCGCGCCCATGGCGATGACGATCTGCTTGAACGGCACCGTGGTCACGTCACCGGCGGCGAACACACCGGGCACCGAGGTGGCGCCGCGGGCGTCGATCTCGATCTCGCCGAAGCGGGTCAGGTTGACGTCGCTGTCTTTCAGCCAGTCGGTGTTGGGAACCAGACCGATCTGCACGAAGATGCCGGCCACATCGACCTTGGCGCTTTCGCCGGAGACCCGGTCGGTGTAGGTCAGACCCACCACCTTGTTGCCGTCACCGCGCACTTCGCTGGTCGCCGCGTTCATGATGATCTTCACGTTCGGCAGCGAGCGGGCCTTGCGTTGCAGCACCTCGTCGGCACGCAGGGTGTCGCTGAACTCCAGCACGGTGACATGCTCGACGATGCCGGCCAGGTCGATGGCTGCCTCGATACCGGAGTTGCCGCCACCGATCACCGCGACGCGCTTGCCCTTGAACAGCGGGCCGTCGCAATGCGGGCAGTAGGCCACGCCCTTGCCGCGGTACTCCTGCTCGCCGGGCACGTTCATTTCCCGCCAGCGGGCACCGGTGGCCAGAATCACCGAACGGCTGCGCAGGGTTGCACCGCTTTCCAGGGCGATCTCGACCAAGCCATTGCTGGTCAGCCTGGCGGCGCTCTGCTCGGTGATCACGTCCACGTCGTATTCCTTGACGTGCTGCTCCAGGCTGGCGACCAGCTTCGGGCCTTCGGTGTAGGGCACCGAAATGAAGTTCTCGATACCGACGGTGTCCATCACCTGGCCGCCGAAGCGATCGGCAACCAGGCCGGTGCGGATACCCTTGCGGGCGGAGTAGATGGCCGCTGCGGCGCCTGCTGGACCTCCGCCGACGACCAGCACTTCGTAGGGCTCTTTCTCGTTCAGCTCGGCGGCCTTGCGCTGCGCTGCGCCGGTATCGACCTTGTTGACGATCTCGGCCAGGGTCATGCGGCCCTGCCCGAAGTGCTCGCCATTGAGGAACACGGTGGGTACGGCCATGACCTGCCGACTCTCGACCTCGTCCTTGAACAGTGCGCCGTCGATCATCACGTGGGTGATGTTCGGATTCAGCGTGGCCATCAGGTTCAGCGCCTGGACCACGTCGGGGCAGTTCTGGCAGGACAGGGAGATATAGGTCTCGAAGTGATACTTGCCTTCGAGATTGCGGATTTGCTCGAGCAGCGCCGGGTCAGCCTTGGATGGGTGACCGCCGACCTGCAACAGAGCCAAGACCAGAGAGGTGAACTCGTGACCCATCGGGATGCCGGCGAAGCGCACGCGGGGGCTCTGGCCTGCTTCGGCCACGGCCATGCTCGGGGTGCGCTGGTTGTCCACGGCCACCAGGCCGATCTTGCCCGACATCTCGGCGATTTCGACCGCCAGTTCATGCAATTCTTTGCCCTTGGGGCTGTCATCTACGGACACGCTGATTTCGATCGGTTTAACGATGTTCTGCAGGTACGTGTCCAGTTGCTTCTTCAGATTGGCGTCCAACATAGGTGCGTGTCCTGTGAAAAAGGGGAATTTTGGGCATAAAAAACCCGGCCCGCCAACCGGGCGCAGAGCGCCGCAGCGGGCCGGGTTGTCAGGCAGATTTAGATCTTGCCGACCAGTTCCAGCGAAGGAGCCAGAGTGGCTTCGCCTTCTTCCCACTTGGCCGGGCAGACTTCGCCGGGGTGGGCCGCTACGTACTGGGCAGCCTTGATCTTGCGCAGCAGGTCGGCAGCGTTGCGGCCAATGCCTTCAGCGGTGATCTCAACGGCCTGGATGACGCCTTGCGGGTCAACGATGAAGGTGCCACGGTTGGCCAGGCCTTCGGCTTCACGCAGGATTTCGAAGTTGCGGCTGATCTGCATGGTCGGGTCGCCGATCATGGTGTACTTGATCTTGCCGATGGTTTCGGAGCTGTCGTGCCATGCCTTGTGGGTGAAGTGGGTGTCAGTGGATACGGAGTAGACTTCCACGCCCAGCTTCTGCAGCTCTTCGTAGTGGTCGGCAACGTCGCCCAGCTCGGTCGGGCAAACGAAGGTGAAGTCAGCCGGATAGAAGAAGAATACGGCCCACTTGCCTTTCACGTCGGTGTCGGAGACCTGGATGAACTCACCGTTCTTGAATGCCTGGGCGGTAAACGGCTTGATTTCGGTATTGATAACGGACATTGAAGACTCCTTGTTGAGCTTTGTGTCTTGGGGGTTGGAAACAGGACGTATAGTAGAACCGTCGCGTGGATATTAAAAATAAATTTAGCCTAACCGGCGGATAGGTTTTAGCTATATCTGGTTTGCCGAGGCGCAGTTCAAGGAAAATCAATATTATTGATTTAAATCAAATTTTCTATTCATGGTATGAATGGATATGATTCAGCCCTTGATACAAGATAGTCAGAATCTTAACGCAGACCTAGCCTTGAAGGTAAGCCCGCAACATGACGGCCGCATGAATGAACGCCGGATACCTTTCGAGGAGATGAACGATGGACTTTGCCTATAGCACCAGAACCGAAGCCCTGCGCCAACAGGTGCGGGGCTTTCTCGATCAGCACATCGTACCCCGTATCGGCCAGTGGCAACGCGAAGTCGCTGCCGGTGCCTTCCCGGTGTCCTTCATGACGGACCTCAAGGCATTGGCCAGGTCCGAGGGGTTGTGGAACCTGTTTCTGCCATCGTTGCGCGCAGAGGAGCCGGGCCAAGGCCTGAGCAACCTCGAATATGCGCCTCTGGCGGAGATCATGGGGCGGGTCAGCTGGGCCTCGGAGGTGTTCAACTGCAACGCGCCGGATACCGGCAACATGGAACTGCTGCACATGTTCGCTACCGACCAGCAGCGTGAGCGTTGGCTCGACCCCTTGCTCAATGGCGAGATCCGCTCGGCCTTTGCCATGACCGAACCGGATGTGGCCTCGTCGGATGCCAGCAATATCCAGACGCTGATCCGCCGTGAGGGTGACGAGTATGTGATCAACGGGCGCAAGTGGTTCATTACCAATGCCTCGCATCCCGACTGCGCCTTCCTGATCGTGATGGGCAAAACCGATCCTGATGGCGAGCCACGTCGCCAGCAGAGCATGCTCATCGTCCCCTTCGACACCCCCGGCGTGCAGTTGGTACGCAATATCCCGGTGATGCATCACATCGCCCCGGAGGGGCATAGTGAGCTGGTTTTCCGTAATGTGCGGGTGCCGGTGAGCAACCTGCTGGGTAGCGAGGGTGACGGCTTCATGATGGCCCAGGCGCGGCTGGGACCGGGCCGGGTTCACCACTGCATGCGCGCCATCGGCATGGCCGAGTTGGCGCTGGAGCTGATGACCGACCGTGCCCAGGAGCGCAAGACCTTTGGTCGCTATCTGCACCAGCACGGCAGTATTTCCGAGTGGATCGCCCGCTCACGGATGGAGATCGAGCAGGCCCGTCTGCTGGTGCTGAAGACCGCCTGGATGATCGACAGCGTCGGCGCCCGTGCCGCGCGTAAGGAGATTGCCATGATCAAGGCGGTGGTGCCCGGCATGCTCAACAAGGTGGTGGACCGGGCCATGCAAGTGTTCGGTGCCATGGGCCTGACCCCGGATACGCCGCTGGCCGACCTGTGGATCAGCTCGCGCTGCCTGCGCATCGCTGACGGGCCGGACGAGGTGCACCTGCGCAGTATCGCCCAGCTGGAAATCGGCGATGCCCACGAGCGTCGTGGTAGCAGCAGCGATTATCTGACGCCGCCGGATGTATTGCGGGCCAGATAGTTGCGTCGCCCGGCACCAGGCCTGCGGCGTCCGTGCAAACCCCGTCGTCGAGCGGGGGCTCGACAACCCAGGGTGTAGCGTGCCTGCGCTAAGCCGGTGGCGTCCGTGCAAACCCCGTCGTCGAGCGGGGGCCCGGCAACCCGGGGTGTAGCGCGCCTGCGCTACGCCGGCGGCGTCTGTGCAAACCCCGTCGTCGAGCGGGCGCTCGACAACCCGGGGGCGCCGGTGTTGGGCGGGATGGTGTTCGATAAACTATCTGCTTGATCGTGATCAATGACCTTTTCCGCCCACTGGCGCACAGTCCCTGGCTGACATCGATCACAGGGAGTTTCCATGCAACTGGTCTGTCCCGCAGGTAGCCTGCCTGCCCTCAAGGCGGCGGTGCGTCAGGGTGCGGATGCCATCTACACCGGCTTTCGCGACGATACCAATGCCCGCCATTTCGCCGGGCTCAACTTCACCGACAAACAGCTGGAAAGTGGCTTGGAGCTGATCCGCAAGGAGCGCCGGCAGCTGTATATCGCCGTCAATACCTATGCGCTGCCCGATGGCTGGGCGCGCTGGAAGCGTGCCGTTGACCGCGCCGCCGACCTCGGTGCCGATGCGCTGATCGCCGGTGACCCGGGCGTGCTGGCCTATGCCAGCAAGCACCACCCGAAGCTGTCCCTGCACCTGTCGGTGCAGGGTTCGGCGACCAATGCTGCGGCGTTGCGCTTCTATCACGAGCAGTACGGCATCCGCCGCACCGTGCTGCCGCGGGTCCTGTCGCTCAATCAGGTGCGCCAGGTGGCGGCCTCCAGCCCGGTACCGGTGGAAGTGTTCGCCTTCGGCAGCCTGTGCATCATGGCCGAGGGCCGTTGTCACCTGTCGTCCTATGTCACTGGCGAGTCGCCGAACCTGTGCGGCGTCTGTTCGCCGGCCAGTGCGGTGCGCTGGAGCGAGGGCGCCGACGGCCTCAGTTCGCGGCTCAACGACGTACTCATCGACCGTTATGCCGAGGGCGAGGCGGCGGGCTACCCGACCCTGTGCAAGGGGCGCTTCATGGTGCATGGCAAGCGCTTCCATGCGCTGGAGGAGCCGACCAGCCTGAATACCATGGATCTGATTCCGCAACTGGTCGAGATCGGTGTCGAGGCGGTCAAGATCGAGGGTCGCCAGCGCAGCCCGGCCTATGTCGAACAGGTCGCCGGGGTCTGGCGCAAGGCGCTGGACGCCTACCAGGCCAACCCGCAGCGCTTTGCCGTCGAGGATGCCTGGCGTCGGGTGCTGGACACTGTTTCCGAAGGCAGCCAGACCACCCTGGGCGCCTATCATCGTGCCTGGCAGTAGGAGAAAGACCATGAAATTGACCCTGGGGCCGATCCTGTTCTACTGGCAGCGCCAGCAGATCATGGATTTCTATGCCGATATGGCCGAACAGCCGCTGGAGGTGATCTATCTGGGCGAGACTGTCTGTTCCAAGCGCCGGGCGCTGTCACTGGACGACTGGATGGGCCTGGCGCGGGAGCTGCGCCAGGCCAGCGGCGCCGAGGTGGTGCTGTCGGGCCTGACCCTGATCGAGGCCGCGTCGGAACTGTCCAGCCTGCGCCGGTTGTGCGAGAACGGCGAGATCAAGGTCGAGGCCAACGACATGGCCGCCGTGCAGTTTCTCAGCAGCCGCGGCGTCGAGTTCGTCGGCGGTCCGGCGCTGAATATCTACAACGCCTACGCCCTGGATGAACTGGTCAGCCGGGGCATGTCCCGCTGGGTGCCACCGGTGGAGTGCTCGGCGCACTTGCTGGCGGCGCTGATCGAACAGGCGCGCGACGCCGATGTGTCGCTGCCGGAGATCGAGGTGTTCGCCTGGGGCTACCTGCCGCTGGCGTACTCGGCGCGTTGTTTCACTGCCCGGGCGGAAAACCTGCCCAAGGACGACTGCGGTTTCATCTGCCAGAACTACCCCGAGGGCATTCCCATGACCACCCAGGAGGGCCAGGTATTGTTCACCCTGAACGGCATCCAGACCATGTCTGGCGGTATCAGCAACCTGCTGGCCGAGTATCCACGTATGGCGCGCATGGGCATCGATGCGCTGCGCCTGAGCCCGCGGGCGCAGAACATGAATGAGATAGTGCAGCAGTTCGATGAGGTGCGCCGTGGTGGCCAGCCGCCGCTGGCGGTGGATGGCTGCAACGGTTACTGGCATGGCCAGGCGGGCATGCTGACGGTGGAGGAGGTCGGACTATGTTGAATATTGCCAATCTGGTGTTGCGGGCTGGACAGCCGCTGTTGCCGCTGGGCCGGCACGTGCCCTTCGGGTTGCAGAAACTGGTCATCGAGAAGGCCATGGCCCGGCTGTTCGCCGAGCCGCTGGAGGACGGTGAGTTCGATGTGCTGCAGGGCCGCTGGCTGCGGATCGAGGTCAGCGACCTGGGCATGGCCTGGAGCCTGACCCGCGATGCGGTCGGTCTGCGGCTGGCCAGGGAGTCGCCGGTGGATGTGTGCATCCGCGGCAACTGGAAGGAGTTCCTGCTGCTGGCCAGCCGCCAGGAGGACCCCGATACGCTGTTCTTCCGCCGCCGCCTGGTGATCGAGGGGGATACCGATCTGGGGCTGGCGGTCAAGAACCTGGTGGACAGTCTGGATTCCGACCTGATGCCGCCGCGGCTGTGGCAGTTGATCAGTTGGCTGGGGGCGGCGGCGAAGGAAGAGGGCAAGGGGCCGCAGGTACAGGCAGCAGACCCTACATATTGAACAGCGCCGTCATTCCCACTACCAGCAGCAGCCAGCCGCTGACGATCCAGCGCAACCATTGCGGCGCCTGGCGCAAACCCATGAACTGGTCGATCAGCCACTGGCCCTTGACGAAGGTCAGGGCCAGGACACAGCCGACCACCCAGGTGCCGGCCAGGTTATGGCCCAGCAGCCAGGCGGCCAGGGTCAACAGCAGCAGGCCGGCGAGGCCGATTTCCAGGGCGATGCGTTTCATTGGTGATCTCCTCAGGGCAGCACGTAGAGCAGCGGGAACAGTACCAGCCAGACCAGGTCGACCATGTGCCAGTAGCTGGCGGCCGACTCGCTGGCCATCCTGACCTTTTCCTGGTTGGCGTACTGCCCCTGCCGGCAACGCCAGGCGACCACCAGCAGGATGAGCATGCCGATCAGTACGTGGGCCATATGGAAGAAGGTGGTGAAGAAGTAGAAGAAATAGAAGGTACTGCTGCGCAGGTTGTAGCCATCGGCGAACAGCATGCCGTATTCGCTGATCTTCACGCCGACGTACAGCAGGCCGCACGCCGCGGCCAGGATGAAGCCCCTGACCAGCGCGCGGTGATCGCCGGCCTGGGCGCGGTGCACGGCCCGGGCGGCGAAGTAGCTGCCGGTCAGCAGGAAGACCGTATTGATCAGCCCGGCCTCTGGGTGCAGGGTGGCGATGCCGGTACTGAACATCTCGCCCCAGTGCCCGCGGGCAAAGGCCATGCTGCCCAGCAACAACAGGAAGGCCAGCAGCTCGGCGAGGATGAAGCACCACATGGCCAGGTCGCCAGGCAGCTGGCGCGGTTGTTCCAGCCTGTCGGCCTGGCTCAGTACGGATTCGGGACTGTGCATCAGGTCGTTCTCCCGGTCAGCAGTAGATAGAGTTTCGGCAGCAGGCCGGGCAGTTCGGCGGCCTGGCGGATCAACTGGTAGCGCTGCTGGCCGAACAGGTAGGGCAGGTAGTCGGCGGCCTGCTGGTCGATGGTCACGCAAAATGGCTGGATGCCGGCCTTGCGTGCTTCCAGCAGTGCCTGGCGGGTATCTTCCATGCCATAGCGACCCTCGTAAACGTCCAGGTCGTTGGGTTTGCCATCGGTCAGCAGCAGCAACAGGCGTTGTTCGGCGGGCTTGTCTTTGAGCGCCTCGGTAGCCTGGCGGATAGCCGCGCCCATGCGCGTGTAGTAACCGGGCTTGAGCGCCTTGATACGTCCATGAATGGCCTCGCCCCAGGGTTCGGCGAAGTTCTTGATCAGATTGAAACGCACATGGTCGCGGCGCCGGGAGGAGAAGCCGTACATGGCGAAATCGTCATGCCCGGCGTCCAGTGCTTCGCCCAGTAGGTGCAGGCTGTCGCGGATCACCTCGATCACCTGGTGCTGGTTGTCCGCCCAGGCTTCGGTGGACAGTGACAGGTCGGCCAGCACCAGGCAGGCCAGGTCACGGTGTCGTGCGGTCTCGCGGCGCCACAGCGCCGGTTGCGAGGTGGCGCAGCCTCGGCGCAGGTCGGCGGCGTGGTGCAGGCAAGCATCCAGGTCGAGCAGGGTGCCGTTGGCCTGGCGTTTTTCCCATACCCGTTGCGGCTGCAGCCCCTGAAAGCGCTGGCGCAGGTTATTGGCCAGCGGTCGCAGGCGCTGCGGCAGCGGTGCCGGCTCGGCGTCGCGTGGCAGCATGGGTATGACCCGGCAGTGGTTGTCCCTGAGCTGCTGCTTCTTCCAGTCCCATTCAGGGAACAGGTTGCCATCGCTCAGCGTCATGTCGTCCTCCGAGGCGGAGGGCAGGTCCATGTCCAGCTTGATGCGCGAGGCGCTGGTGCTGGGATTGGGCGAGAGGGTCAGGTAGTCCAGGTCCTCGGCGATGCGCTCGGCATCGTCATCGTCCTGGTCGTCCTCACAGCGGTCCACCGGTACGAACTCGGACCAGGAGAACAGGCTTTCCAGGCGGAAGATCATCAGGCCGTTGCGTTTGTTCGGGTCATCGACATAACGCCCCTGCTTGCGCTGTTTGCTCTGCCGCACTTTGCCGCCGCCATGGCCTTCGCCATCCGCGTCGCTGTCATTGGCCGCCGCCGGCAGCGTCAGTGCCTGCTCTGGCAGTGGATACAGCCACAGCGGTACCGGCCAGGGTTGGCCCGCGGTATCCGGCCACTGTTGCCGGCTGCCGGGATCGAGCAAGGCCGCCTGCAGGCAACGCTCGCGCTGCGCCTGGGCTGCTGGCAGTTTGCGTTGGCGGCGGATATCCACCAGGCAGTGGGCCAGGCTGCGATACAGTGGTTCGAGGCCGGGAAAGGCCCGCAGGGTCTTGAGCACCAGATGCTGGTTGCCGCGCAGCCAATCGTGGTCGGTCGGTTCCCCGGCCTGGCTGGCCAGCGCCGCCAGCCACAGGTACAGGTCGCGGTTCATCGCCTGTTCGGGAAAGACTTCCAGGCTGTGCGGCACCCGTAGTGCGTCGGCCTCGCGCCAGGCCAGTGCATGGCGGCGACCGGTGCCGGCCAGGCGCTGGGCCAGCGGCCGCCAGGTGTCGAGACTGCGTTCGGTGCTGGTCTTGATGGTCAGGCCCGGGTCACCGCTCAGTGCGCGGAAGACCATGGCCAGGCGGGGACCTTCGTCCTCCAGCCGGACCCGCGCCTGGGGAAAGCCATCGCCAGCCAGACGGGTGATCAGCCGATGCCAGCGAATGCCTACGGCTTCTTCCATTGCAACCTCCCGGTGGTGATCAGTGACGGCTGGTCAGCCGCCACCGCGAAAAGGGGGAAGACGCCGGACCGCGGTCCGGCGTCTCGGCTCATTGAGCAACGGCCAGTGCCGGAGCTTGCTCACGAGTGGAGCGGGCAACCACGAAGCTGTACAGGTACATGCCCAGGCCGACGGTGAAACCGATGCCGGCAATCAGGCGCATCCAGTACACATGCATGATGGCATCCTGTGTCTGCATGTAGCCGAGCGCACCGGCGTCACCGGGCAGGCGTTGCAGGTCGATCTGGATCCAGCCAGCCCAGGTCAGTAGCAGGGTGATGGCCAGCATGCTGATGCTCATCACCCAGCAGGACCAGATTTCCACGCGCTGGGCCTGCGGGCTGCTGCACTCGCGGCCATGCAGTTTCGGCCAGGCGTAGGAGATGATGGCCATGGCGATCATCGCGTAGGCGCCGAAGAACGCCAGGTGGCCATGCGCCGCGGTGAGCTGGGTGCCGTGGGTGTAGTAGTTCACCGGGGCCAGGGTATGCAGGAAGCCCCACACGCCGGCACCGAGGAAGGCCATGATGGTGCAACCGACGGCCCAGGTAACGGCAGCCTTGTTCGGGTGTTCGCGGCGACGCTGACGGAGCATGCTGAAGGCGAACAGCATCATCATGAAGAACGGCAGTGGTTCGATGGCGGAGAAGATCGAGCCGATCCACAGCCAGTACTCGGGCGCACCGATGAAGAAGTAGTGGTGGCCGGTGCCGAGGATGCCGGAGATCAGCGCCATGGCGATGATCAGGTACAGCCACTTCTCGACTACCTCACGGTCGACACCGGTGGTCTTGATCAGGATGAAGGCCAGGATCGCACCCAGGATCAGTTCCCAGACGCCTTCCACCCACAGGTGCACGACCCACCACCAGAAGTACTTGTCCATCACCAGCGATACGGGGTTGTAGAAGGCGAACAGCCAGAATACCGCCAGACCGATCAGGCCGGTGATCAGTACCATGTTGACCACGGTCTTGCGGCCCTTGAGCACGGTCATCAGGATATTGAAGATGAAGCCCACGACCACCAGCGCGATACCTACCTTGGTAATGGTCGGCTGCTCGAGGAATTCCCGGCCCATGGTCGGGAAGTAGTCGTTGCCGGTCAGCTCCGCCAGTCGTGCGTAGGGCACCAGCAGGTAGCCAAGGATGGTCAGCACACCGGCTATGGCAAAGATCCAGAACAGCGCATAACCGAGTTTCGGGCTCCAGAGTTCGGTCTGGGTCTCCTCAGGGATCAGATAGTAGGTGGCGCCCATGAAGGCGAACAGCAACCAGACGATCAGCAGGTTGGTGTGCACCATGCGGGCCACGTTGAAGGGAATTTCCGGGAACAGGAAATCGCCGATGATGTACTGCGTGCCGAGGATCAGACCGAACAGGATCTGACCGACGAACAGGAGCATGGCAAAGGCAAAATACGGTTTTGCCACTGCCTGTGAAGCGTATTTCATGATGTGATTCCTTATGCTATCAGAGTCGGTTCAGTCGTATTCAGCCTTCCTTGTTTGGTGGCCAGTCGTTGGTGTCGATCCGCGATGACCAGATCAGGAACTCGGCCATGGCATTGAGTTCTTCTTCTGACAGGTTGAATTGCGGCATCTGCCGACGACCTTCCACGCCGGTGGGCATGGCCTTCATCCAGGCGCCGAAATAGGCCTTGAATGCGGCTTCGTTACCCATGCCGCGACGGTCGAACACATTGCCCAGCTCAGGTGCGAAATAAGCGCCTTCGCCCATGAGTGAGTGGCAACCTACACAGTTGTTCTTCTCCCATAGATGCTTGCCATGAGCGACTTCGGCGGTGAGCTGGTCGCGGTTTTCCCGTTCCGGAATCGCGGTGACCGTATCCACCGTCAGGCCAATGAACAGCAGCATGAAAAACATGCCGCCACCGTAGTAGATGTTGCGGGCCATGCCCTTGGTAAAGCGCTCCGACATGTTGATCTCCTCGGTTATGCGGATTGCATGCTCGCCGTTCAGGCGAATCTTCTGTTGGGTTGTTGTTGTCCGGGTTCGGCAAAGTGCGCTCTGACCACATCCATGATTGCCGCCTGGGCGGTGGGTTCGTCGGTGAGTGGCTGTGCCATGCAGGCTTCGCAGGCCTGGCGCGGGTCCATGCCGGCGGCGATCAGGCGGCCGGTATGGATCAGCAGACGGGTCGAGGGCGCTTCTTCCAGGTCATGCTGGCCGAGGTGGCGCAGGGCATTGCCCAGGGCTACCAACTGGTCGGCATTGACGGGATCGAGGCCGGATTCGTGCTGCAGGATGCGACTCTCCACCGCCGCCTCGGGATAATCGAAGGCCATCGCCACGAAGCGCTGGCGGGTACTGGGCTTGAGCCCCTTGAGCAGGTTGCGGTAGCCGGGGTTGTAGGACACCACCAGCATGAACCCCGGTGCGGCCTGTAGTTCTTCGCCGGTGGCTTCCAGTGGCAGGATGCGCCGGTCATCGGCCAGCGGGTGCAGGACCACGGTGATATCCTTGCGTGCCTCGATGACCTCGTCCAGGTAGCAGATGGCTCCTTCGCGCACGGCGCGGGTCAGCGGGCCGTCCTGCCAGAAGGTGCCGTTGGCACCGATCAGGTGGCGACCGACCAGGTCGGCGGTGGTCAGGTCATCATGGCAGGCGACGGTATACAGCTTGCGTCCCAGGCGTTCGGCCATGTGCTGGATGAAGCGGGTCTTGCCACAGCCGGTCGGCCCCTTGATGAGTACCGGCATGCCGAAGCGGTCGGCCTGCTCGAAGAGTTCAACCTCGCTACCGCTGGCATGGTAGAAAAGCCCACCTTGCGGCTGCGGATGGAGGTCTAACCGGGTTGCGTCCATGGGTGATTCCTTGAAAGATGCGTTCGCTGTTTCTCTATCAAGGAATGTGCCATGTTTTAACTTGTTGATTTTAAAGATTTATTTGTTTTAAAGGTTAAAAAAACCGTAAGCGGTTTTGGTTCTAAAAACCTTTTATGGTTTTTTTGACCATTTTCTGGGTGCGATGGTATGTCGCACCCAATCGGCTGCGTCAGCATGACGCACACTCCCTTGACAGAGGTCAAGCACTCCCTTCCCCGGACGTTCCATCATGCAGACATGTCATGAGGAGCGATCAGGATGAAAGCCAGGATTTTCATCGGAGGGTTGTCACTGCTGAGCCTGTCGGTAGCGCAAGCGGCGCTGGACAATGCGTCCGTACGCCTGGCCGATACCGTGGTGACAGGTACCGGCTTTGAAGTGGCCAGCCTGATGAGTCCCGGTTCCGTTACGCGTATTGGTGAGGAGGAGATTCGCCGGCGCAGCCTGGCGGATGTCGCTGATCTGTTCCGGGATCTCCCCGGCGTGGTGCTGTCCGACTCGGATACCCCCGGCATGAAGCGTATCTCCATTCGCGGCGAAAGTTCACGGCGGGTGACCATTCGTATCGATGGCCAGACCGTGACTGACCATACCGACTATGGCACCCCCCTGTTGATCGACCCGGCGATGATCGAACGGGTCGAGGTGGTGCGTGGTCCGGCCTCGGTGATCAACGGCTCGAACGCCATCGGCGGGGTGGTCAATATCATTACCCGGCGGGGGAGCGATGTACCGCTGGAAACCTACGTCGGCGGTGGCTATTACTCCGCTACCCAGGGCTACCGCAGCAATGCCGGCCTGTCCGGCAGCAGCGGCGGTTTCGACTATCGCCTGAGCCTGTCGCGCAGCGAGCACGGCGATCGGCGTACCCGGGGTTATGGCGAACTGGACAACTCCGCCTATGACAATGAGTCGGCGGCGCTGCATCTGGGCTATCGCAGGGCCAATCACTATGTCGCGTTCAAGGCTGAGCGTTTCGACATGAGTGCCGGCAGTTGGGTGGAGCCCCAGCCTGGTTCCGAGTTCAACCTGGACTTCCCCAGGCGCGATCAGCGGCACTATGCGTTGTTCTACGAGGCAACTGACCTGAGCCCGGTGCTGAAGAAGCTGTCGGCCAATGCCTATCGGCGGACGGTGGACCGCGACTTCAATAACAATGTCCTGACCCAGGTGCCGCCGGTCACCGTGGTGGTGGACAACAATTCGCTGGATGAGCAGCTCACCAGGGGATTGGGAGTGCAGGCCGAACTGGAGCTGTTCGCAGAGCAGACCACGCTGATCGGCCTGGAATACATGGATGACGTGCTGGACAGCGACAAGTTCGGCAGCACCACACGGATCACGCCGGTGGGCACCGTGGTGACGCCTGCTTCGGCGAGCCAGAAGGCCGATCAGCAGACGCTGTCGGCGTTCGCCCAGCAGCAGTGGCAGTTTGCCGAGAACTGGACCGCCTACCTGGGCGGCCGCTACTACCGGGTCGACTCGGAGCTGGCGCGCAGCACCGAGCGAACAGCGATAGACAGTGATGATGAGCGTGTGCTCGGTTCGCTGGGGCTGGTCTACAGTCCGGCGCCACACTGGGCGCTGCGAGCCAACCTGGCCCAGGGTTATTCCTATCCGACGCTGGCCCAGCTGTATTCGGTCTCTCCGGCCAGGGAGCGGATCTTCTACGGTAATCCCGACCTCAAGCCCGAGCGTGCGCGGGTCATGGAGCTGGGTTGGCGTTATGAAGTGCCCCAGGTCACTGCCGATGTGGTGCTGTTTCATACCATTGCCAAGGACTACATCGACCGTCAGCAGATCGATACCACGCCGGATGGTTACCTGCCGCCCGGCAACGCCGCCCTTGAGCAGTGGCAGTACACCAACGTCAACGAAGCCAAAACCAGCGGCCTGGAGGTGTCCCTCGAGTGGCGCCCGGACTGGCTGGTCCAGCCTCACGCCGCGGTCAGCCTGAGCCGCCGTGAGTTCGACTACGGCAATGGTTACTCCACCTGGGACAGTGGCTTGCCCACTGCGACAGGCACCTTGGGGCTGCGCTCCTATGTGCAGCTCGGCCGGGTGAGCAATGAATTCGACTTCTTTGTACGCGGCGCCAGCGGTGCCGAGCGCAAGGGAGCGGATCGCAGCGTCGAGGACCGTGAGGGTGGTTACGCCACGCTCAACCTGGCCTGGACGCTCGACTATCAGGAGCGGGTCAGCGCCCGGTTGCTATTGGGCAATCTGCTCAACCGTTCCTACCGGCCTCTGGACGAGTTGCCCGGACTGAAACGCCACATCGATACGGAGATAACGCTGACCTTCTGACCCACTGTTGTACCTGATGAGCCGATTACATTGTCGAGGAAAGGACCAGACCATGAAAATGACCAAACCGTTAACCGCCGCAATCAGCATACTGGCGCTGACGATCACCGCCTCCGCGTTCGCCCAGGGCTCGGACCCGGAGAAAGCCGCGGCCGCCTACCAGGGTGAAGCCTCTGCCGTAGACCCCTCCCTGGCCAGGGTTGTGCGTACCCCAGGTGCCCCTGACCTGAGCGAAGCCGAGTTCGATAAGGCCAAGGAGATCTACTTCCAACGCTGCGCCGGCTGCCACGGCGTGCTGCGCAAGGGCGCTACCGGCAAGCCGCTGACGCCGGATATCACCCAGGAACGCGGCCAGGCCTACCTGGAAGCGCTGATCGCCTATGGCTCGCCCGCCGGCATGCCGAACTGGGGCACCTCCGGCGAGTTGACGCCCGAGGAAATCACCCTGATGGCCAACTATATCCAGCATGAGCCGCCGACTCCGCCGGAGTGGGGCATGCAGGCCATGCGTGACAGCTGGACCGTACTGGTCAAGCCCGAGGACCGGCCGACCAGGCAGATGAACAAGCTGGATCTGCCGAACCTGTTCTCCGTCACCCTGCGTGACGATGGCAAGATCGCGCTGATCGACGGCAACAGCAAGAAGATCGTCAAGACCATCGATACCGGTTATGCGGTGCATATCTCGCGTATGTCTGCATCCGGCCGCTACCTGCTGGTGATCGGGCGTGATGCCAAGATCGACATGATCGACCTGTGGGCCAAGGAGCCGACCAAGGTTGCCGAGATCAAGGTGGGTATCGAGGCGCGTTCGGTGGAAACCTCCAAGTTCGAGGGCTTCGAGGACAAGTACGTGGTCGCTGGCGACTACTGGCCGCCGCAGTACGTGATCATGGATGGCGAGACGCTGGAGCCGCTGAAGATCATGTCGACCCGCGGCATGACCGTGGATGAGCAGGAGTATCACCCTGAGCCACGGGTGGCGGCGATCATCGCCTCCCACGCGCATCCGGAGTTCATCGTCAACGTCAAGGAAACCGGCCAGGTGCTGCTGGTCAACTACGAGGACCTGGACAACCTGACCGTGACCAGTATCGGTACCGCGCAGTTCCTGCATGATGGCGGCTGGGACAGCTCGCACCGTTACTTCATGACCGCGGCGAACAACTCGGACAAGGTAGTGGTGATCGATTCGAAGGATCGCAAGCTGGCAGCCATCGTCGAGGTGGGCAAGATCCCGCACCCGGGGCGTGGTGCCAACTTCGTGCATCCGCAGTTCGGTCCGGTATGGGGTACCAGTCACCTGGGTGACGACACCATTTCCCTGATCGGTACCGATCCGGTGAACCATCCCGAGCATGCCTGGAAGGTAGTGTCGACTCTGAAGGGGCAGGGTGGTGGCTCGCTGTTCATCAAGACCCACCCGAAATCCACCAACCTGTATGTGGATACCACCTTCAACCCGAGCGCGCAGATCGCCCAGTCGGCAGCGGTGTTCGATATCAACAACCTGGAAGGCGGCTACAAGGTACTGCCGATCGCCGAATGGTCCGGTATCGAGGGCGGCTCCCGTCGGGTGGTCCAGCCTGAGTACAACGAGGCGGGTGACGAGGTCTGGTTCTCGGTGTGGAGTGGCCAGGATGAGGAGTCCGCCATCGTGGTGGTGGATGACAAGACCCTGGAACTGAAAAAGGTGATCCGTGACAAGCGCCTGATCACACCGACCGGCAAGTTCAACGTGCACAATACCCAGCATGACGTGTATTGAGACTGCTGGTTGAAGTGGCGGGAGCTCCTGGCGCTCCCGTTCAGTTCAATGATCAAGCCCGGGCTCCTTGGCCCGGGCTTTTTTGCATGTGATGTTTTATTCATCCTGTGCATGAATTGTGCTGCAGATGCGGGTTCTGCCAACTGGCGCACATCCATTCAAGCCTGATTTTGTGACAATGCCTGCCCATCATGTGGGCAGCCGGTGCTGGTTGCCTCTGGCGAGAACAGATGAGGACAACGGATGTTTGCCCCGGCCAATGAGCCCCACTTCACCCTGAGCCTGCCCGGCCTCGAACACGACTTCAAGGTCCTCGAATTCCGCGCCCGCGAAGCCATCAACCAGTGCTACCGTATCGAACTGCAACTAGTCAGCGAACAGCCCGACCTGGACCTCGAAGCCCTGCTGCAACGCAGCGCCTGGCTGGACCTGGACAACGGCAGTGGCCTGCACGGCCTGGTGCACCACGCCGCCATCGGCGAATCCGGCCAGCGCCTGACCCGCTACCGCCTGGAACTGGTACCCCAGCTGCACTACCTGGCTCTGCGTCACAACCAGCGCATCTTCCAGCACCTCAGCGTGCCGCAGATCATCGCACGCCTGCTCGAAGAGCACAGCATCCACGCCGATGCCTACGCCTTCCAGCTCGGCAGCGGGTATCCCCAGCGCGACTACTGCACCCAGTACGCCGAGAGCGACCTGCACTTTCTCCAGCGCCTGTGCGAGGAAGAGGGCATCCACTACCACTTCCGCCACAGCCAGGACGGCCACCTGCTGGTATTCGGTGACGACCAGACCGCCTTTCCCCGTCTTGAACCGACCGGCTTCTGCCAGGGCAACGGCCTGGTCGCCGATGTGCCGGTGATCAAGCGCTTCGGCGTCCGCCTGGAAACCCGCAGCAGCCGCGTCACCCGCCGCGACTACGACCACACCAAGGCCCGCCTGCTACTGGAAGGCGAAGCCCGCAGCGAGCAACTGCCGGACCTGGAGGACTACCACTACCCCGGCCAGTTCCACGACCGCCACCGCGGCAAACACCTGGCCCGCCGCATCCTGGAACGCCACCGCAGCGACTACCACCAGGCCAGCGGCCACAGCGACCAACCGACCCTGCGCAGCGGCCACTTCCTCGAACTACAAGGCCACCCCCGCGCCAGTTGGAACGACCTCTGGCTACTGACTGAAATCCACCATGAAGGCAAACAACCCCAAGTACTGGAAGAGTCCATCACAGAGACATCAGGACAACACCGTTTTACTCCCTCTCCCCTCGCGGGAGAGGGCCGGGGAGAGGGGGAAAAAGCCTTCTACCAAGGCTACCGCAACCACTTCATCGCCACCCCCTGGGACCCCCCCCACCGCCCAGCCCTGCACCACCACAAACCCAACATCCTGGGCACCCAAACCGCCACCGTCACCGGCCCCGACAACGAAGAAATCCACTGCGATCCCCAGGGCCGCATCAAGGTCCAGTTCCACTGGGACCGCGAAGGCCAGGCCGACGCCCACACCAGCTGCTGGCTGCGGGTAGCCAGCAGCTGGGCCGGCAACCAGTGGGGCAGCATCGCCATCCCGCGCATCGGCATGGAAGTGCTGGTCAGCTTCCTCGAAGGTGACCCGGACCAGCCACTGGTCTCGGGCTGCCTGTACAACAGCGCTCACCCCGTGCCCTACGCGTTGCCGGAACACAAGACCCGCAGCCTGTTCAAGAGCCAGAGCAGCCCCGGCGGTGAGGGCTTCAACGAACTGCGCATCGAGGACAAGGCCGGGGAGGAGCAGATCTTTATCCACGCCCAGCGCGACTGGGACCAGCGCATCCAGTACGACCAGCGTATCCACGTCGGCCATGAACGGCATGAGCGCATTGCAGCCAACCGCTATACCGAAAACCTGGTCGAGGAGCACCACCGCACCCATGCCGACCGCCGCACCGAGATCCGGGCCGATGACCACCTGACCGTCGGCAACCAGCAGCACATCAAGCTCGGCCAGGGCCAGTTCATCGACGCTGGTCAGGAGATCCATCTGTCCAGCGGCATGAAGGTCGTGCTGGAGGCGGGAGCAGAAATCACCTTCAAGGTCGGCGCCAGCTTCATCAAACTCGATGCCGGTGGCATCAGCCTGGTCGGCCCCAGCGTCAAGCTGAACTCTGGTGGCAGCCCGGGTAAGGGAACAGGTGCGACAGCGTTATTGCCGGGCGATACGCTCAAGACGGAGTCCACCCAGGCAGGCAACCTGCTGGTACCAGCACAGCGCCAGGCATTATTGGCAGCTCCCCCGGTATGCGCTATCTGTACCGCCAATGATGGGGATGGCGAGTGACCAGATACTTGCTGGTGGACGGTGTGCGTTATAACGAGGCACTGGCTCGCCTGTACCGGCGTGCAGAAGATATTCAGATAGAACCACTTTATACGGGTACATCCTGGCAGGCAGTGGCTGACCTGGGACCCATTCTGCTCGAGCTAAATCAGGACTCCCCGCTATGGCAGGAAGTCAATGATGGGCCGGAATGGCACACGGCTGCGGCAGTGTTGACCAGCGACGTACCCATGACACAGTTAGCCGACCATCTACGCCAGTTCAACCAGGTGACGGATACCCAGGGCAATGCCTATCTGCTGCGCTATGCCGATCCACTGGTCGCCTGGTTCTGGCTGAAGAGTTTTGCCAGTGACTCGGAGGTACCGGTGCTTGGTCCGGTTCTCCAATGGCATATTGTGCAACCGCAGCCGGCTTGGCAGATGGATGACGCGGCCTGGCACGCGTTCAATGGACCCGTTTGCGGAACCAGCGAATCGCCATGTAACTCATTCGGCGAAGCACAACGGCAAGCGCTGGACCAGGCCTATCGTTGGCAATTGAAATCGCGTCTGTATGCGTGCCTGCACGCCAATCACCCCGCTGCATTACAGCGCCGGGAAGCAAGCGATCTGAATGACTGGCTGGATAGTCGTCTACTCACCGCTGAGGCCTGGGGGCTGAGCAGTGAGCGCAGCCAGATTATCTGGTGCGTACTGAGTCTGACCCATGGCGATGACTTTGCCACCGCGACTGATGAGACCTACCAGCATTGGTTGAGCCAGCACCAACATGCCGCCGCATTCACTCCCGATCAACGCCTCCAGCACTACTACCAGGCAACGGTTGAGCCAGAAGGATTACTGACATGACCAGCATGCGCACGCCCAGCGAGATCCGGGACAACCTGTTCGCCACCTTCGCTGACAAGCCCATGACCAGTATCGGCCAGTGTCCGCTACAGCAGGCAGAGATCGCGATCTTTCCAGTACGCTATGCGCTGGACGAAGCCGCGCAAACCAACGGCGAACCGGGCCCGCATCCGCTGCCTGACACCTGGCAGGGCGCAGCGTCATTACCCGCACTGCAGACCCGCACCTATACCCAGCGCCAGCTGCGGGATGGGTGGCTGTATGTCATCGATCGAACAGCCAACACACTGGATGAATATCGTGTGCAGGGTGCCAACTTCAGCAAACAGATTGCGGGAGGCGAGGGTAGTGCGGGGCCGGCGCTGGGCTATCTGCTTTACCCGCGGGGCCACCAACTGCTACTTGGTTACTCCAGCGTAAAGTGGAGTGAGCATACCCACGGCCGCATGGCTGACCCGGCGGCGCAAACGCGCTGGATGCGAGCCCTCGATCTGGCCGGTTATGCCCGCACTATGCAGGCTCCCCATTGCGCCGCACTGGCGGAAATAGCAGAACATGTCGCGGATATTGATTCCGCTACGGCGAAGGCCGGCTTGCGTTTCGATAGCACCCTGCTGCCCACCCAGGCCCAGGATGCGGACCAGGCCTGTAAGCCGGCCTTGGGCAGCGACCGGGTGCTGGCCTGCGTACCGGATCAGGACTCCGCCCTGTTCATAGCGCTGGATGATCCGCTGGGGATACTTGTAGACCTGAGCATGCAAGCGGCTGGTCCGGCATTGGCCCTGGCCCAGTTCGAAGAACAGCATATGCACCGGCTGACCGTGGCTCAGTATGTGGAGATGCTGTCTGGAGCGGATTTTTCTGACCTGCAAGCCACACTCGATCTGGATGACCAGGCCTTTCACGCCTTCAAACAGAAAGCCCAGCGTTACCTGGATGCGACGCTTATGCAGCAGTTCGATGCAGCCAGCGAAACCACCGTGGCGCTCAAGCAGGCCGGCAAAGAGCGGGACTTGCTGGTAGCCGAATATGGCGAAGACGTGGTCAGCCGGGTGGACAGGCTCATGACCCAGTAGCGAGCGCGGGAATCACTGCGAGGGCAGGTGCGTTTTGACGAAGCACAGCAATACGTGCTGGAGAAGCGTATTGAGTTCGAAGGCCATCAGGCCTCTCTCAAAGACTGTCTTGAAGACCTGATCGTCTGGCTGAAGCGTCTGGGAACAGATCCTCTATGTGTATTCCACGATCACACCGATGAGCACCAGTGCCTGAGCCTGATGGAACATGCCGATGCCTGGCTGGGCCTGCTCACTCAACATGAAGCCGGTCGTGACTGGTTCATCAGGGACTATGCCGAACCAGGCACCCTGATGGGCCTGGCGTACTACAACTTCGACAAGGAGCTGGCGTCGATTATTGACCGGCTGGCACAGGAGTTTACCGAGGAGCAGGGTATCAACCTCGCGCTAGTTGGTTCAGTTGCAAAGCGTTCACAGGAAATCACCGACGTACTCAGTAATGAAACCATCCGCAACAGCGCCCTGTTCCAACGCCTGAGCCAACCGGCCCAGCGGGCCTATGACACCCTGCTGAAGGTAGCCAGCCAACACTTCGAAGACCTCTGGGAAGCCTTTGAATACAAACTGCTACCCGCCGTCAGCACCCGGCTCGGACCGCAGTGGAAGCCCGTTGCCTACCTGGCCATCAGCGTCGCTGTACAAAGTACCGTCGATGAAACCAAGCCCTTCCTCATCCTTGATGGTGAATACAAACAAAAGCACGCACGTTGGACACGACAGGTTGCCATGGTTACCCGCAAGCTCGACGTCCAACACCGCGTGGCGCGAACTGGGGCACGTCATGACCGTCAGGCTGCCAGCCGGGATGTGAGGCAACTCAAACAACAGCTGGATAACCTGATGCTGGAAATGCCCAGTAGAATCCTTGCCCGTGGTGAGGTACAGCAGCAAACGCAGCACACCGTCATCCAGCAGCGAGCTTTCACCATCGAAACCCTGGGCCGTGCAGAATTGGCCCAGCAACTGGAAGCCAGGGCCAGGGACTATGGCAGCTACATCAAACGGGTCAACGACTGGGTCAAGAACAACATCAATAAGGGCCTGGCAGGCCTGGTCACGGTACTGAACCTCTGGAACTTCCACACCGCCATGGCCGATGCCGGCGCCAACGGCGAATGGACCACTGCAGACCAGCTATCGGTCGGTACGGCTGCCGCCACCATGCTCAGTGGTCTGACTGCTCTGGCGATCATGCCGGTTTGGGCGAGGATGGCGCAATTAACGGGAACGGCTGTTATTGGTCAGGAAGCACTGCAGGTTCGTCTGGTAGACGCTGCAGCCAAATACTGGCACACGGATCACGGGCAGCATAAAGCCTTGTTCAAGACCTTTGCCAAGCGAGCGTTTGCCATGTCCGGGTTGGCGGTGATGGCTTCGGTGGCCGAGGTTTATCAGATCAATGAGCAGATCGACAATGCGCACTCTGAAGCTGAAAAGCTAGCACTCCAATCTAAACGCGCTCTGACTATCGGGATGGGTGGGGTAGGTACATTTCAGCTGTTTCGTTCTCTAGGAGCGTTCTTTGGGAGTCGGGCAGCTGGTCTTGTTTTCGCCCCGTGGATCATTGTCGCATTTGCAATTGCTGGTGCCGCTTACCTGATCATTTCATTGGTAGCAGATAGTCTCAAGCTGGAAAGCTTGAAACTCTGGTTATACCGTAGCAGTTGGAATAACTCGAAGGCAGAATACTGGCCCGATACGGAGGAGGGCAACAAGGATGAGTTACGGGCCTTGCAGGAGGTACTATTGCGTCCGACCATCATAGCGCAAACCTTGAAAGGACGAATGAGTGACCTCAATAACCCAAACCGAAATGGTGTCTGGCTCAAGCTGATACTACCGCCTGATGTGGCAGGGCATGATATTCGTATCTATCCGATCATGGTGACAGAAGGAGGCTGGTTCAGCAGGGACAGACAGACCCACTACCGAGCCAATCTGTATGCCGACTACTTTGCTGAAGGCAACTGGATTGATCTTGAGCAAATTGGCGATTGGGAGTCGCTGGACGTACGCAAATATGGAGACCGGCTCCCCGCTCAGTACACATCAGAAGATTGGAGAGCGTGGCTTGTTCATCTACCCCATCGTTGGGGAATGGACAGGCTGGAAGTCGAGATCCATTATCCGCCAGCCATATTGGGTCGCCCTGATGCGCTTGGTTACCGTTTCAGTATTGGCCTGGGGGGCATAAAAGCAGGCAGTCTACATGAAAACCCTTATGTGCATGGGCAGGTCACCGCGCCAGACGAGGGTGGCAGGCCACTGGTGATTGACAGTATTCCGCCTGGTACACGAAATACTCTTACTTTGGGGGTAATGTGATGCGACGAACTGGCTGGCGCAATATGCCAGACCTATCTGATCGGATGGAATGGAAGTATATCGTTGAACCCCAGGTATTAACCTGGACGGTGAAGGCTATCGATAAAAATATTCTAGGCAATGGGCTCCCAGCGATTATTCCAGGGGCTTTGATGTTTATTGGCGGGGCGGTTGCAGGAGCTGAGTGCAACACGGTTATTGAATTGACGCAGGAGCATCATATTGCATAGCCAAGGCTTTCTGCATCACTGCGCCCATGACTTCGATAGGACATTTGAAATCGAAGCGCTTACGTGGACGCATGTT
>WPCG01008687.1_pt1 | contig 93800 bp, 85 predicted proteins | sample 5403311 | NCBI WGS metagenome assembly WPCG01 (sample SAMN12869467, study PRJNA574797) | sludge metagenome | isolation source: wastewater treatment of Control | place: China:Beijing | collected 2019-05-17 | reverse complement strand
GCTTAGAATGCTGATACATCCTTGCCCAAGATCGGGAGATTGCCCAGCCCCATGAGCGACCCGCCCAGCACATCGCAGGACAACGCCCCTATTGCCCCTCGGGGGTCGGGCACCGGCCTGAAGGGGCTGGCCCACAGGCTGGTGGTCGACGGCCTGCTCTCCGCCGAGGAGAGCAGGCAGGCCGAGCAGGCTGCCCATCAGTCACATATGTCGCTGCTGCAGTACGTGGTGGAGAAGGCGCTGGTGCCTTCTCAGCAGGCCTGTGTCACCGCCGCCTGGGAGTATGGCATCCCCGCCATCGACCTCGACGCTCTCACCCCGGAGTCGCTGCCCCCGGCCGAGCAGTTCTCCGAGGAGCTGCTTCGCAAGCATAAGGTGCTGCCGCTGAAAGTGATGGGCAACCGGCTGCTGCTGGCGATTCCCTATCCGGCCACTCTGGTGGGGCTCGACGAGCTGCAGTTCGCCACCGGCCTCACCCCGGAGGGCGTGCTGGCCCCCCTGGAGCAGCTGCAGACCCTGCTCGATAAGTATCTAATGCAGAGCAACAGCGCCCTGATGGAGGAGCTGGCTGACGCCGACGATGCCTTGCATCAGCTGAGCCTGGAGCAGAGCGATGCCCCCGACGTCGACCTGGCGGGCGCTTCACGCAGCAGCGCCGATGACGGCCCGATCATCCGCTTCGTCAACAAGGTATTGATGGATGCCATCAAGCGCGGCGCCTCGGACATCCACTTCGAGCCCTACGAGAGCAGCTTTCGGGTACGGCTGCGCATCGACGGTATCCTGCATGAAACCGCTCGACCACCGTTTGGTATGCGCACTCGCATCCTGTCGCGACTCAAGGTCATGGCGCGGCTGGATATCGCCGAACGGCGCCTGCCCCAGGACGGCGCCATCAAACTGCGCCTTGCCACCAACCGCTCCATCGACTTCAGGGTCAACTCCCTGCCCACCGTCTATGGCGAAAAGATCGTGCTGCGAATTCTCGATCCTACCACCGCCACTATCGGCATCGAGAAACTGGGCTTTACCCCTCCGCAGCGCAAGCTCTATGAAACGGCACTTCTCCAGCCCCAGGGCATGATCCTGGTCACCGGCCCCACCGGCAGCGGCAAGTCGGTAACCCTCTATACCGGCATCAACATGCTCAACAAGGAGGAGCGCAATATCTGCACCGCCGAGGACCCGGTGGAGATCAAGGTGCCGGGGGTCAACCAGGTCAACGTGCTGCCCAAGGTAGGGCTCGACTTCGCCAGCGCCCTGCGCGCCTTCCTGCGCCAGGACCCGGACGTGGTGATGGTAGGGGAGGTGCGCGACCTGGAGACCGCGGAGATCGCCGTCAAGGCCTCCCAGACCGGCCACCTGGTGCTCTCCACCCTGCACACCAACTCTGCAGCCGAGACTCTGACCCGGCTGGCCAACATGGGCCTGGCACCCTTCAACGTGGCCAGCTCCCTGAATCTTATCATCGCCCAGCGCCTGGCCCGCCGTCTCTGCCCCCACTGCCGACAGGCGGTGGAGATTCCTCGCGAGGCGCTGCTCGAGCAGGGGTTCAAGGAGAAAGAGATTGCAGGCGCCACCTTCTATGAGCCACATGGGTGCCACCGATGCGTCAAGGGCTTCAAGGGGCGGGTCGGTATCTATGAGGTGGTGCCGATCAGCGACAACATGCGACGGCTGATCATGCGCGAGGGTAACGCCTCGGACTTCGACCGCCAGGCCCGCGAGGAGGGCTATCCCAGCCTGCGCCGCAGCGGCCTGCAGCGCGTGCTGGAGGGAGTCACCAGCCTCGCCGAGATCAACCGCATCATCAAGGTGTAAATGCCATGGCCGCTCCTACACGTTTCAATGATCGCGATATCAAGCTCTACCGCTGGCGGTGGAGCGGCAAGAACAGTCGGGGGCAACGGGTCCAGGGGCAGCTAGTGGCTGGCAGCCGTACAGAGGTCGAAAAGCTGCTCGCCGGTCAGCGGGTCCTGCCCACCAGCATTCGGCGCAAGTCGCAAATAGGACGCGGCCTGGGCGGCATCAATAGCCGCGATATCACCCTGTTTGCCCGCCAGATGGCCACCATGATCCGCGCCGGTCTGCCCGTCCTGGAGGCCTTTCAGGTGGTCGCCGAAAGTATCAGCAAACCGGCCATGAGTGCCCTGGTGCAGCGGCTGCTCAACGACGTGGCCGCAGGCTCCACCTTCGCCGAGGCACTGGCCAAGCACCCCCGCCAGTTCGACTCGCTGTTTGTGAGCCTGGTAGCGGCCGGCGAGCAGTCCGGCACCCTGGACCGCATGCTGGAGCGCATCGCCTTCTACAAGGAGAAAACCGACTCGGTCGTCGGCCGAGTCAAGAAGGCGCTCTGGTATCCCAGCGCCGTGATCCTGATCGGCATGAGCGTCACCGCCCTGCTGCTGATCAAGGTAGTGCCCCAGTTCGAGAGCATGTTCGCCGGCTTCGGGGCCGAGCTGCCGGCGCTGACCCAGTTCACCATCCGCCTCTCGGAGCTGGCCCAGGCCCACTGGTGGCATGCGGTGCTGGGCCTGGTGGGCACGGTGCTCGGCATCCGCTTCGGGGCGCGCCGCTCCAGCGCCTTCGCCTACCTCATGCACTCCCTGCTGCTGCGCATCCCGGTAATCGGCAATATCGTCCTCAAGGCGATACTGGCCCGCTATGCTCGCACCCTCTCGATCACCTTCGCCGCCGGGGTGCCGCTGATCGAGGCCCTGGAGACCTCCGCCGGCAGCGCCGGCAACCGGGTCTACGAGCGGGCTCTGCAGCAGGTGCGCACCAGCGTGGCCGAGGGCCAGCAGCTGCAGTTCGCCATGCGCATGACCGACCGCTTTCCCGCCCTGATGGTGCAGATGGTCGGCATCGGCGAGGAAGCCGGCTCCCTGGATACCATGCTCGAGCGGGTCGCCAACTACTACGAGGAGGAGGTGGACAACCTGGTGGATGGCCTCACCTCGCTGATCGAGCCCTTCATCATCGTGCTGCTGGGAAGCCTGGTGGGCGGCCTGGTGCTCTCCATGTATCTGCCCATCTTCGAGCTGGGCACAGTGCTTTAAGGGTAAGCGCTGCGCTACTCACACCTCACCAACCTCAAGGGCCTTATTTCGTGCTGGACCTTCCCCCCTCTCTTCTCTGGCCGCTGGCCGCCTGCCTGGGCCTCTGCCTGGGCAGCTTTCTCAACGTGGTGATCGTGCGCCTGCCGGTAATGCTGATGCTCGGCTGGCGGGCCGAGGCCCGGGAGGCGCTGGAGCTCCCGGGAGAGACGCAACCGACATTCAACCTGGCCACGCCCCGCTCCCTGTGTCCCCGCTGCGAGACCCCCATCGCCTGGCACGACAACCTGCCGGTAGTCGGCTGGCTCAAACGCCGCGGGCGCTGCGCCAGCTGCGATGCCCGCATCAGCCCCCAGTACCCTCTGGTGGAACTGGCCGGCGCGGCGTTGACCCTGGCCGTGGTGGCGCTCTTCGGGCCGAGCTGGCAGGGGCTCTTCGTGCTGGGCGCCTGCCTTGCGCTCCTGGCCCTGGCGGTGATCGACCTGCGCACCCAGCTGCTGCCGGATATCATCACCCTGCCGCTGCTCTGGGCGGGGCTTCTCTACCAGCTGCTGTTCCAGCCGCTCCTGCTGCCAAGCGCGGTGATCGGTGCCATGGCGGGGTATCTGGTGCTGTGGAGCTTCTACTGGGCCTTCAAGCTGATCACCGGCAAGGAGGGCATGGGCTACGGCGACTTCAAGCTGATGGCGGCGCTGGGCGCCTGGATGGGCTGGCAGACCCTGCCGCTGCTGCTGATCCTCTCCGCGGGGATCGGCGCCATCGTCGGCGTATTGATCCAGCTGGCCCTGCCCCGCCTGCGCGGCGCCCCCATGCCCTTCGGCCCCTATCTGGCCCTGGCGGGCTGGGTGGCGCTGCTGGCCGGCGAGCCGCTGATGGCGGCCTACGGGCGGTTTTTCCTGCTCTAGCCGCCTCGCGACATACCGCCACCCCGGGTGGCGGCTCGACGCCCTGGCACTTCTTGCTGTTGCCTAAATCTTTACAATAGCTAACAATGAAGTAACAACTGCCAGAGGAGAACGGCACATGACAGCCAGGATGGCTCTGCCCGACCGCATTCAGCCGCCCCGCGCCGGGAAAGGCATGGGCGGCTTTACACTGGTCGAACTGCTGATCGTGGTGGCCATTATCGGCATTATTTCCGCTATTGCGGTGCCGGCCTATCAGCGCTACCAGATCCGGACCCAGGCGACCGCCGCACTGGCCGACGCCACGGCCCTGCGTACCCCGGTGGAGGCTCATGTTCTGGGCATCGCCCCCTTTGCACCGGCCGGCGCGGACGGTGACAGTCTCGAGGTAGACCTTGAAGCCACCCCCATCACCATCACCGCTAAGCGTCCTCTCGGCCAGTTGACGCTGGAACGCGACGATCTGGGCGGCTGGGTCTGCCAGCATGATTTCGCAACATCACTACCGGGCTGCCTGGCGCTCGGGCAGTATCACACCGTGTCAGGGGCCGATGGCCTCACTTATGGAGGGCACGGCGGACTGAATGGCAGCTATTCGGGACCCGGCAAGGTGACTATCCCCGCCACCTTTGGAGAAGATGACTTGACTGAAATTGGTCAAGACACCTTCGCCAACGCCGGGTTAGAGGAAGTGGTTTTTGCAAGCGACAGCCAGGTAACGCAAATTCATGCTCGCGCCTTCCAGAACAACAATATACAGCAGGTCAGCCTGCCCGATTCCCTTAAAAGGCTAGACTGGGGCGCTTTCAGTAATAACCCCAACCTCAACCAGGTCACCATTGGGAGCGGCGTTGCTCTAGAGGGCAATGTCTTTAACGAAATGAGCAGCTTTGAAAGCGCTTATGGTGAGGGCGGCGCCGGCACCTACATCCTGGAAAGCGGCGAATGGACAAAACAGTAGCAAATGCATACCAGCCCACTCCATTGGCAAACCACAGCGCTCAAGCGAGGTAATCCGTGATCATCGGCATGACAGGCGGCATCGCTTCGGGGAAATCCACCGTGGCCCGGGCCTTCGAGGCCCTGGGCGCGCCCTGGGTAGACGCCGACGACGTGGCCCGGGAGGTGGTCGAACCCGGCGAGCCGGCGCTGGCCGAGATCGCCGCCCGCTACGCCCGTGACGCAGGGCCCGGGGTCCTCAACGAAGACGGCACCCTCAACCGCCGGGCGCTGCGCGAGATCGTCTTCGCCGACCCGGCAGAGCGGCGCTGGCTGGAGTCCGTCACCCACCCGCGCATCCGCGCCCGCCTCACCGAGCACTTGGCGCGGCTTCAGGCCTCGGGGGCTCCCTATGTGCTGCTGGTCTCGCCGCTGCTCTTCGAGTCCGGCCAGAGCGAGATGGCCGACCGCTGCCTGGTGATCGACGTGCCCGAGACGCTGCAGATCGAACGCACCGCCGCCCGGGACGACGTCGACGAGGCCCAGGCCCGAGCCATCGTCACCGCCCAGATGCCAAGGGCCGAGCGGCTGGCCAGGGCCGACGATGTGCTGGACAATAGCGGCAGCCAAGAGGCGATGCGCCGTCGGGTCGCCGAGCTGGATCGACGCTATCGAGAGCTGGCCGCCTCGTCGGCCGCGAACCCACGAGGAGAGTCATGAGCCACACCCAAGGTCCCCTGGAAGTCGCCTGCCCCCAGTGCCGCAAGAAGGTCGTGTGGAGCGAGAAGAACGCCTACCGCCCCTTCTGCAGCGAGCGCTGCCGCCTGCTGGATCTCGGCGCCTGGGCGGACGGCAGCCACCGCATCGCCGGTGAGCCCGCCATGGACGAGACCGAGATCGACGAGATGATCCTGCGCGCCGAGCGCGGATTGCAGGAGCCGGAGTGAGCCACCGGTGAGCCGCCCCGAATACCGCCTGCTGGCCGAGCTCGAGGCCGCCTTCGACGCCCTGATCGAGGCCAGCGAAACGCTGGCTACAGCCCATGAAGCGCGCCCCGGCGCCTGCTGGATCTTCGGCGAGCCAGAGCCGGTGGCGCCTGAGCGCGCCGCCCAGTGGCTGCGCCAGGCCCTGCTGGACGTGTGGTATCAGGATGGCCAGGACGGCCGCGCCACCCGCGCTTATATCGGGCTGGTGGCCGCCGGCGCGGAGGTGATGGAGGCCGTGGCCCGGGCCAACGCCGCCAAGGCGGAGCTCGCCGCCCTGCTCGCCCGCATCAAGGAGCAGGAGCCCTCGCTGATTCCCGAAGCCAAGGCGCTGCTGCCCTTCCGCCATCCGGCGCTCCACGACCACCTGCGCGGCAAGGGCCTCGCCCGGGTGCATCTCAAGCAGTGCTGGCGAGCGATTCCGGTGGCCGAGGCCCCGGTAGCCCGGGTGCGCCTGGCCTGGTACGCGAGCGGGCGCTCCATCAAGCGCCTGACGGTGCAGGAGGCCGAGCAGAAGTTGATGAAGCTCGACGTGGACGCCGCCCATGTGCGTATTCAGCTGCGCAAGCTGGCCGGCATCCCGAGCGGCGAGCCCCTGGCTCAGGTGCAGCGCCAGGCCCCGCTGATGCGCGCCAACCTCTTCTATCGGGAGCCCCTCGACGACGGCCGCACCCGCCGGGCCATGAACGTCGCCCTGCCGCTCTTCGTTCCCAGCCCCGACGGCCGCCTGCCGGATCACAACCTGCCGCCGCTCGCCCCGCCCGAGCAGCGCACCCGTGCCCGCCGCCGCGACGAGAAGCTCGAGGACGAGCCCTTCCTGCCCAGCCTGCGGGTCTATCGATACCGGTAGGGAATACCGCCATATCGCCGATAAATCGGGCTCCTACAGCCATGATCGCTGTAGGAGCGCAGATCCTGCCGTTTCGACGACTCGACGATCAGCGATCAGGCCGCCATATCGCCGATAAATCGCGCTCCTACCCCCGTGATGGCTGTAGGAGCGCAGATCCTGCGCGATAACAACGCCATTACCCCGACAGCCGCTCCTGCTCGGGCTCCTCGGGACGATCCTGCAGCCGCGGCATGGCGGCGACGCGAATATCGATGTAACGCAAAAGGCCAAGCTGAACGCCCAGGATGGCGAAGCACCACATAAGCCCCTTGATCATGGCAAATTCCTCGGAAGAGGCCGGCGGCCTCGTCAAGGTCATGATAGGTCTATTGCGGCGGAAAAAGTAGATAGCAGACTAATAGAATTTCTGCATTAGAAAGGTAGAAACCATAGCGAGCACTACAGCCTCTCCTCCACCCGCTCGAGGATCTGGCGGCTGACGCGCCCCACCAGGGGCCTCGCCGCCTTGTTCACCGCCTTCTCCACCAGCTTGTTGCGCAGCACATAGGTGAGCGTCAGCGCCACCTCGGTGCCCTCCTTCACCGGGGTAAGCCGGTAGCAGCCCTGGTTCTCCACGCCGTCCAGCGACTCCCAGGAGAGCACCTCCGGTGCACGAGACTCGGTCACCGCCACGTCGAAGTGCCAGTCGCGGCCCACCGCCCGCACGTGCCAGCGGTAGCGATCCTCCCCCAGCGGTTCGATGGCGTGGATCAGGTCGGAGTAGTCGGCAAAGTCCTCTACCCGCTCCAGCAGGGCGAAGACCCGCTCCGGCGGTGCCTTGAGGATCGCGCTATGTTCGATGGTGGCCATGGGGTCAATTACCATTTGAGAGGGTCATTGGGACTCACTCAGCAACCATGTCGCCAAGCGCTGTGTGAGAAACTGGAGGCGAGAATCTGTAACAGAGCCCAGTTGACCAAGCAGCAGCGCCCCATCCAGGACCGCCAGTCGGGACAGCCTGAAAACGCTGGCCACCTTGAGGCCAGACTCCGAGAACTCGTTGTCCTCCGGACCCACTACCCAGTCAAGCCCTGACTCCGCCTGGTGCAGGCGAGAAGACACCATGCAGACGAGCCAGTCATCCTGATCGTTGTCGAGGCGCCGAAGCAATAACACTGGGCGCTTCTTGGCGTTCTGGAGGTTCGTATACGGAAATGGCATGAGCGCAATCTGACCGGCACGCTTCATTGCCATCTTTCCTTCAGATCATCCTCCGAGTAAAGATCGGGCTCGGCCTCGGTATCACGCATGGCCTGCTCGATGCTCATGGCATGGAACTGCTGTTCAGACCAATCGAGCTGTTCCGCCTCTCCGGGATCAGCCTGGCCATAGCGCTGCTCCAGGAAGATAACGAAGTCCATCACCTCCTGCTGGCGAAACTCCGGCATACGGCTCACCTTGGCAATGAGTTCTTCAAGCTGCATAGTCACTTACCTCCCAGTGCTTGCCACCCCAAGAGCATTGCGCCCAGCATAGCAAATCGGACAAGCAAGCGCCTCTGGCGCCATATCACAGCCCACACCGCACAATAGCGCCCTCCATTCGCCATGGCAGCCCATACCAGGACAGGCCCCTCCTGTGGCCCCACGCCCCCCGACACGGTAAAATCTGCGCTTTCCGCGTTTCCAAGCAAAGGGCTTCTGCATGTCCACACCCAAGGTCGGTTTCGTCTCGCTCGGCTGCCCCAAGGCGCTGGTGGATTCCGAACGGATCCTCACCCAGCTGCGCACCGAGGGCTACGAGATTACCCCGAGCTATGACGACGCCGACGTGGTGGTGGTCAACACCTGCGGCTTTATCGACAGCGCCAAGGCAGAATCCCTCGACGCCATCGGCGAGGCGATCGCCGAGAACGGCCGGGTGATCGTCACCGGCTGCATGGGCGTGGAGGAAGGGGCGATTCGCGACGTGCACCCCAGCGTGCTGGCGGTGACCGGCCCCCAGCAGTACGAGCAGGTGGTGGGCGCCGTCCACGAGGTGGTGCCGCCCCGCCGGGACCACGACCCGCGCATCGACCTGGTGCCGCCCCAGGGCGTCAAGCTCACCCCGCGCCACTACGCCTACCTGAAGATCTCCGAGGGCTGCAACCACAGCTGCAGCTTCTGCATCATTCCCTCCATGCGCGGCAAGCTGGTCAGCCGCCCGGTAGGCGAGGTGCTCAGCGAGGCCGAGGGCCTGAAGCGCGCCGGCGTCAAGGAGCTGCTGATGATCTCCCAGGACACCAGCGCCTACGGGGTCGACCTCAAGTACCGCACCGGCTTCTGGAACGGCCGCCCGGTCAAGACCCGCATGACCGAGCTGTGCGAGGCGCTCGCCGAGCTCGGCATCTGGGTGCGGCTGCACTACGTCTACCCCTACCCGCACGTGGACGAGCTGATCCCGCTGATGGCAGAGGGCAAGCTCCTGCCCTACCTGGATATCCCCTTCCAGCACGCGAGCCCCAGGGTGCTCAAGGCGATGAAGCGCCCCGCCTTCGAAGACAGGACGCTTGAGCGCATCAAGCGCTGGCGGGAGATCTGCCCGGAGCTCACCATCCGCTCCACCTTTATCGTCGGTTTCCCCGGCGAGACCGAGGAGGACTTCCAGTACCTGCTCGACTGGCTCACCGAGGCCCAGCTCGACCGCGTCGGCTGCTTCCAGTACTCCCCGGTGGACGGCGCCCCGGCCAACGACATGGAACTCGAGCCGGTGCCGGACGACGTCAAGCAGGAGCGCTGGGAGCGCTTCATGGCCCACCAGCAGCAGATCTCCGCCGCCCGCCTCCAGGCCAAGGTCGGCCGCGAGATCGAGGTGCTGGTCGACGAGGTCACCGACGAAGGCCCCATCGGCCGCAGCCACGCCGACGCCCCGGAGATCGACGGCATGGTGTTCCTCGAGACCGACCTTGAACTCAGCCCAGGCCAGGTGGTGCGGGCGCGGGTGACCCATGCGGACGAATATGACCTCTGGGCCGAGGTGGTTAACGCCTGAGCGTGGCGGATTCATGACCTTCGATCACGAACTCGACAGTAGAGAAAAGGTACCGATGGTTGACGCCGATCTTCCCGAGATTCCTGCAGAGCTCGAAATCAGCATCAACGCCTTCCTGGAGGCGTCTTTACGGCACATCCTCCAGCATGAGAGTGCCGACGCCTACTTCGCAGCGCTCGATGAGATTACCCGACGCAGCGGAGTCACCGAATGGTTCGATCCGCAGATGCCCTTCTGGCCCATTGCCCGTACTCTCTGGGACAACGCCCCGCTGCCCTCGCGGGGCTTCCGGCCAGATCCGCTTCCCGCGCCGAAACGCAACGATCCTTGCCCCTGCGGCTCGGGCAAGAAGTTCAAGCGCTGCTGCCAGCCGCTGCAGCAGGCACTCCCCCTGGGCCTTGACGACGAGCTGCCGGTGCTGCGGATCGCCGCGACACTCTTCACCGCCAAGCAGCGCAAGGAAGCCGCCGCCAAGGCACCGCCCAGGCTGCGGCTGGTGCTCGCCGAGCTGGAACTGGAGGCCAACCACCCCGGCAAGGCGCGCACCCAGCTGCTGAAGCTGCTCAAGCAGGGCGGTCTGGATACCGACCTGCAGGCCCAGGCCGTCCATCTACTTGGCGACGCCTATAACGCCCTCGGCCACCACTCGGCCGGCGAGAAGGCGCTGAGCGACCTGCTCCCAAGCCTGAAGCCGCCGGCCGCCGCCGAGGCGTTCTACTGGCTGACGGGCCAGGCGCTGCTGGATGGCCGCCCCGCCGAAGCCATGGCGTTGCTCCACCAGGCCGAGACGCTGGACCCCGACAACCTGTCCAACGGCCTCTTCAAGGTGGTCTGCCTGCGCGATATCGGCGCCGATGCCGAGGCCCAGCGTACCGCCCAGGAGTGGCTGCCAGTTGCACGTGAGCTGGGGCTCGAGGATGCCATCGCCTTCTTCGAAGAGCAGGCCAGCCTGGCCACCCTGCCGGACGACATCCCGGATGACGAGGATGACCCCGAAGCGTTCGCCGACAACGCCCCGGAAGACGACAGCCTGATGGCCCTGTTCGGCGCGCCGGATGAGCTACTGAGGCCGATTGCCGGCCTGCTGAAGAGCGCACTCCGCCAGCCGCTCTACCCGGTCACTTTCGAGCCGGGCCCGCCCGGCCCCGATGGCGATGGAACCCAGTGGGTGCTGATGCTGCCAGCCGAGGTCGAGCGGGCCCAGGCGGCCCTCTACCAGGCCGGCGAGGGTCAAGATCCGCTGGATCCCGAGCTGATCCGCCAGCAGCCGGCGCTGCTGCAGAGCCCCGACTTCCTGCAGCAGCTCGACGCCTTTGCCGGCGCTGCCTTCAGCACCGCTCACGAGCAGTTCAACAAGGCGCTGCAGCGGCAGCAGGAGCGCGTGATTGCCCATGTCCTGGACGCCCTGCCCGAGGGAGGCCAGCTGCCCTGGGCCTGGCTGGAACATCGCCCCCTGCTCAGGCTGATGATGCAGCACGCCTTGGAGCAGGAGGGCCAGGGCGACGCCATTCGCGGACTCTCGCAGCTGTTGGCCCTCTGCCCGAATGACAACCTGGGCGCGCGCGCCCCACTGGTCAACGCCCTGCTGCGCGATGGGCAGGATGAAGCGGCGCTGGCCATCTGCGAGCGGTTCCCGGACGACGCCCTGGCAGAGACCCGCTATGGCCGGGTGCTGGCCCTGGTGCGACTCAACCGCCTGCATGACGCCGAAAAGGCCCTCTCCCAGGCCTATCGGGCGCTACCCAAGGTGCTCAACTACCTGATCGCCAGCAAACGCAAGCCACCGAAGCTCGACCCCCAGGGCATGACCATCGGCGGCCCCGATCAGGCGTGGTATTACCGCCAGGAGATGCGCGACCTCTTCCAGGCCACCCCGGGTGCCCTTGCCTGGATGGACAACCTCAAGAAGCGGCTCAGGTAACTCTGCTATCCTTGACGACGCGTGCCCCTACCGGAGGTTGCCTTGACCCTCACTCGCAAGAAGCTGCCCATCGGCATCCAGACCTTCGCCGACATCATCGAGGGCGGCTACTACTACGTCGACAAGACACCCCACATCCACCGCCTGGTGGAAGAAGGCAAGTACTACTTCCTCTCACGGCCGCGGCGCTTCGGCAAGAGCCTGCTGGTGGACACCCTGCGCTGCCTCTTCGAGGGCCGCGAAGCCCTTTTTGACGGCCTTTACATCCACGACAAGTGGGACTGGCGAGTTCAACACCCTGTCATCCGGCTGAGCTTCGCCGATGGCGTCATCGATAGCCGTGAGGCCCTGGACCAGCACATCACCGAGCTGCTGCAGGCCGAAGCCACGCGCCATTCCGTCGCCTTCGACAACATCTCCATTGCCGGCAGGTTTCGCGAGCTGATCCACAAGGTCCACCGCCTGCACGGCCAGCGCGTCGTGATCCTGGTGGATGAGTACGACAAGCCGATCCTCGACAACCTGCTCGCGCCCGAGCGCGCCCGCGAGCTGCGCGAGGGGCTCAAGAACCTCTATAGCGTGCTCAAGGATGCCGACCCGCACCTGGCCTTCGTGCTGCTCACCGGCGTCTCCAAGTTCAGCAAGGTCAGCCTCTTCTCCGGGCTCAACAATCTGCGTGACATCACCCTGAGCGAGTCCTATTCATCGATCTGCGGCTATACCGACGAAGACATCGACAGCGTCTTCGCCCCCGAGCTTCAGGCACTCGACCGTGACCAAATCCGTACCTGGTACAACGGCTATCGCTGGGGCGGCCAGGACGTCGCCTCCGTCTACAACCCCTTCGATGCGCTGCTGCTGTTCCAGGAGCGCAAGTTCAGCCCCTACTGGTTCGAAAGCGCGACGCCGACCTTCCTGATCGAGGTGCTCAAGCAGCGCGGTGTCTTTACCCCTGCACTAACGGCCTGGCATAGCCGGCCGGCACTGCTGAGCAGGTTCGACGTCGATGATATCGCCACCGAGGCGCTGCTGTTCCAGACCGGCTACCTGACCATCAAGGCCATACGCGAGGAAATCCCAAACCGCCCGATCTATGCACTGGGGTTTCCCAACCAGGAGGTAGAGGCCAGCCTCAACGAGGCGCTGTTGCCGGTACTGGGCATCAACAACGACAGCCTCGACGAGTTGATGGTAAGGCTGCCTCGCCTGCTGAAAACCGCCGACCTGGAAGGCCTGGAAGCCCACCTCAAGGCACTGTTCGCCGGCCTGCCCCACGACTGGTACCGAAACAACCCGATTGCCCGCTATGAGGGGCACTATGCCAGCATCTTCTACAGTCACTTCGCCGCCCTGGGCCTGCGCGTCACCGTGGAAGACGCCAGCCACCACGGCCGCGTCGATATGACCGTCGATTTTGCCGGCCACCTCTACCTGTTCGAGTTCAAGGTGGTGGAGCAGCTCCCCGAAGGCCGCGCATTACAGCAGATCAAGGACAAGGGCTATGCCGACAAGTATCTCGGCCAGGGCAAGGTGATTCACCTGATCGGGGTGGAGTTTTCAAGCGACAAGCGCCAGATCGTGGGTTTCGAGGTAGAAACGGATGCAGGCTGAGCAGCCACCGCCATGAGCACTGCGGGTGGGTAGCCGCGCTTTGCGGGCGGCTCCACGTCTCGACGAATGGCGGTGATGCTTGCTCAGCGCCGGCCCGTCCACTTGAAAGCGTCAAGCTCGCGCTCGACGACTCTCCAATCCAGCCGATTCACATCCTGGGGGTCGCCCGGCAGAGACAACAGGTTGACCGAGGCAGGGTGGCGGCTATGCCAGTCGTCGCGATCATCGGGATCGTAGGGGAACAGCACGAAAGACGGCACGCCCAGCCCGTCAGCCATATGCACGGTGGCGGTGATTCCGGATACCAGCGCATCCGAATGCGCAATGAGGGCGATATTATCGTGAATGGCACGGGTCTCGGGCAGGCAGACCACGCGGCCGCTCTCGAACCGGGAGCACAGCTCCTCCACCTCGGCCTGCTTGCCAGGCGCCGACATCACGCATACCTCATGCTCGGGTAAGCGCTCCAGCACAAGCCCTATCAGCCGCTCCGAGGTCTCAGGCGTCAGGCTTCTCGCCCTGCCCTTGCTGTAGGCGTTGAAGGTGACCATGGGGGGGCGACCCTCGCGCCACTGTTCGACACGAGCTTCGGACTCATTACTGCGCGGCACCACATACTCGGTGCTCACCCCGGTAATGCCGCACTTGTCGAGCATCACCAGGTACTTGTCTACCATATGCCGTCCGCGGGTGGCCTCTCCCAGCTTCAGGTCCACCAGCCCCACGCTGTCATCCAGGCTGGCAATATGCCGAGCCTTGAGCTGGCTGAGCAGGAAAATGTCGCGGTGCTTGATCAGGTGGCTAAAGAACACCACCAGATCCACCTCGCCGATCTTCTCGGCAAGAGTCCGCATGGCGTCCTTGCGCGGCTTGCGCACCGTTTCATGGACCACATCCACTGCGAAGGTGTCGCGAAACAGGGGCGCCATCTCCGGCGTCGTCACCACCTCCACCGAGATCTCCGGGTCGTACGCCTTCAGCGCCCTGGGCACGAAGGAGAACACCACCGAGTCGCCCCACTTCGCGTCCCAGCGGATGAATACCACTCTCTTCAGCTTGTCGACATGATCCACCGATGGCTTGGGTCGATCATGACGGCGGCGACTAGCGGCAATGCGCAAGCTATCGCGGCCCGCCCGCAAGCGATTGATCCATTTTCTCATCGTCGAATCCACCCTTCTACGCTTGCTTTGGCGCTGGTACTGGCGCCATCAATTCGTTAGGCTAGCCATTTCTGAAAAGGCAAGGGTAACATACCCTTGCGAGCAGCAGCACAGCCCAGTCGCCCCAAGGAGCCCCTGCATGAACATCGTGTTCTCCACCACTCGCCAATGGAACCCGGGCGATGAGTTCATCTTGATGGGCTGCATCAATCTTTTGCATGAGCATTTCGGCGATTTCAACCCGATCATTTATAATCGCAACCCTCAGACACGCCGCGCACGCAAGTACGACATCATCAAGGGGATAGACAAATTAGCGGGCAAGGATTTCGTTGAGAAGTTCCTGGACAACTCGGTCAAGGAGCGCCCTCCTCTCGACTATGCCGACCTGGTGGTCTTCGCCGGGTCGCCCGAGTGGAGAGGCAGACGCATGGTCAAGCTTTACGAATCCATTCTGGAGTTTGATATCCCCTCAGTGTTTCTTGGCATTGGCACCAGCGGACCCTTTGCCTTCAACGACACCCACTTCACCTCTGCAGAACAGGAAGTCTTCAAGCGTGCGCGCCTCATTACCACACGCGATAGCACCACACAGAATGGACTGCAGCCACTCGAGACCCACCAACTGCCATGCCCGGCACTGCTGTCGAGCCGCGATGAACGCACGGTCAAGAGTGTCAAGCGCATTGGCCTTATGTATGGAACCGACAGCGCTGTAGCATCCAACAATGTCTCTTCTGAAACCTATCGCTACATGATGGAGATGTACCGACAGATCCTTGATGAATTCGGCAACGAAGTCGAAATCGAGTTCGTCTCCCACTACATTGATGAACTCTCTCCGTTCCGCCGCGACTTCCCCGGCCAGGTACTACGATACTCCTACGATGCCAAGGACTATCTCGACATCTACGGCCGCTATGATCTGGTCATCGGTTATCGAGTCCACGGCATCGGGATCTCGGCCTCCATGGGCATCCCCGGCATCATGATCTCTCACGATCCTAGAGCCGCGACTGTAAAAGGCTTCAAATCCGAGATGGTCGATGTCGGCACCCCATACTCCCAACTTCGTGAAAGTATACAGGGCGCCATACAGGATATCGAAAGCAAGAGCCGTGCCCTACAGGCCCATAAAACCAAGACCCGTGCAGAGTATCTGACCCTGATTGAGGCGAGCGTCGAACGTTAATCTTCGCGAATCAGGTCCACCTTGTACTGCTGCTCATGCCACTTCCCTTCCTTCTTGTCGATGTACTGGAAGTGGCGATTGGTGAAGCTTCCCTGGTTGCAGGCGTGGCGGTACGAAACCGTATCCACCTCATCCAGGGAAAGCACCTCATTAAAGACACCTGGGCCGGTCAACTGGAAGACGCCAGGATAGCGACGTTCGGCAATATTCTCATTGATCCGTTCGGCTACCCGTTGGAGATGGGGGTTAGCAGGCCTGCTGGCAATAAAGTAGTTGCTCAGTTCCCCCTTCCTCGTCGTCACGAAAAGCTCTTCACCTCCCCGCTTCAGGATGCTTGCGAGAGGCCATACCGCATGGGCATCGATGTCCAAGTAGACACCTCCATGCTTGAGAAGCACCAGTACTCGCCATACATCGGCCTGAGCGGCACCAATCTGTAGTTTCGAATAGTTCTGGTAGACATCGTCAGGGTAGTTCGCCTTGATGAACTCTCCGCGCGCCTCGGTGATCATGAAGCGATATTCGAAGGTTGGCGCCATCAGCCGGTTGAACAGATAGTTCAGGTAGACGGGCAGGGTCACCCTATCAGTGAAGTTGGTCTGCCAGATGATTTTCGGGATGCCTCCCTCGGACTGCTGGCCTTGCCACCAGGGCGCTGCGCGCTCAGGAAGCGTAAAGCGTTTCTTCGGGAACAGGAAATGGAAGCCGTAGCTCGACACCTTCATGATATTGGCAACCAGCTTGATGAGTCGGCCAGTCATCAGCACGACTACATTCTTGGCCTTTACTATCGCTTTCGGCACCCTTCTCACCTCCTTCGCATGAAGCCCAACTTGCCGATTCGTCGCCCGGCCAGCCTCTACCTCATGACTTACCAAACGGCCTGGCCCCATGGATGAGCCCAGCGGACCGCAACGACTGACCAGCGCCCACCGCAGCCTCTTCTTAGCCTATCATCCATTGCCTCTTCATCTCCTGAAGCATCCACTCTCGATACGTCTCGTTCAGCAGGCCACGATGATTGACCGAACGACACAGGGCGTGCCACTTGGCACGCCTGCCTACTGGCAGAGGGCGAACGTGCGTATCTACCCAAATGATGGTGCCACAGGGTCGGCACAGGAAGTTATTCATGTGCAGGTCTCGGTGCACATAGCCCGTTCTGGCCAAGCGCATCAGGTCGTCGCACAGCCGCATGAGAAAGGCTGGGCGGTCGGCCTCAGGCAAGCAGCTGAAGTAGTGAGCCCCAGTCACGGCACCCTCGACATGGTCCATCAGCAACAGCGAGCCCAGGGCGTTACGCGGGTTAAATGATACTCCCCATGCCACACACTCAGGAGTGCTCAGCCCGGCCGCCTGAACAATCTGCTTGCTGCGAATCTCCTTGCGCGCTTCGAACTGGAAGAACAGACGCTTATCCAGATAATCACGAAACAGCCAGCGGAAAAATCGCCCGGAGCGGGCGTGCTTATCGCCCTTGAGCTTGGCAATGGCGCCGGTATCACGGTCAAAGTAGAATTCGCTACTGGCAACGCTTTCAAGGCGCCGGGAGCGAGCATCCTTGATCAACCGATAGGGGCGCACGCCTGGGCGACGCTGAAACAGCAGATAGCGATGCGAGGTACCATCGAGATCGACCCTGACCCATCTCAACGTCGCACCTCCTGGCCGCCTGCCGCCGCATGAGGAGGTGCCGGTGCCGGCTCGACCAGACTGCGCCGGTGAAGCAGGAACAGCAGCAGTAGCAGATAGGCATAGTAGGTGCCGATCATCTCGTGCTGCAGTGCCACCTCGGACAGGCAGAACAGCACGAAGCCCGTACTGAATACAAAGCCCGCTAGAGCAAAGACGCTATCGCGATGCCTGAAGTAGGCAAGCGCGAAGTAGCCGGCAGGAAGCACCAGGTAGAACAGCATTGCCACCCCGCCGATCACCCCGCCGGTCGCCAGGGTCTCAAAATACTGGCTATGAGCGTGACCGCGAGAAATGCCGTTGACCCACTCGGTGAGGCGGCCCGCCTCGACCAGCTGAGCATTGAGCAGCTCGCGCTCGGCATAGGTAAGACCGATCAAGGGACGCGCCTGAAAGGCCTCGACGGCGGCGATCCATAGCTGCACCCGGCCGCCGCTGGACTCGGACCCGGCCAGGTTACCGGCGGCAATGTGGCTGAACTCCTGCAGCGTGTAGAGCAGGCGGTCTTGAACGAGGGGCACGGCCAGGTAGCTGACGCCGGCCAGGAGCAAGGCTAGGCTCAGGACCAACAGGGCACGACGCCCTCCCCAGCGGCGCAGGTTGATCAACCACACCAGACCGAGCACCAGGGGCAAGGGGAACAGCGCCCCCCGAGAGATGCTAAGCAGTGTCGCCAGGAAGGCCCCCAGCAGACCCGCGACCACTAGAGCGGGCCAGCGCGCGCCCTGCAGCAGTGCGATGCCCAGCAGCAGCAGCGAAGCCACCAGGTAGCCAAAGTTGATATGGAACAGGAAGCCATCTGCCTTGTAGTGGCCGAGAATCAGCGTCTGGTAGCTAGCCAGTGCCGCCGCCCCGAGGCCGCCCAGGCACACACCCAACTCCATGGTCTGACGGTAAGCAGCCACCGTTCGGCCGCTCTCGGCAAGGACATGTCGGGCCATCAGGTAGAGCGGGAACAGGGCCAGCATATGCAATCCTGGGCTCAGATAGCGCCAGGCATAGCCATCAAGCCAAAAAACCGGCAGGTGGCTCAAGGCGTAGAGTGACAGCAAAGCGAGGATCACGGCGTCTACCCTGTCCAGCCACAACGCGGCGGGGTGGACAACCAGGTAGGCCAGCGAATAAAGCAACAGGATGGCAATCAGGGCATGCACGCGCAACGGTGTCGTGACCAGCAAGGCCAGCACCAGAAAGAGAATGACGCGATGGAAGCGGTCGGCGCTGCTAGCGCAGAGCGGGTTGGTCATTGCGTTACGCCGTTGGGAGGAGTCATGACAAGACGCGGCCGTGGCAGTCAGGCCGCCAATATCTTAGCGCAGGTCTAGCGCCGTTAGATAGGCCGCTACCCACGGCCCCATCGCCGGCGCCCTAGAGGGCGTCGGCGTTGGCGGGGTGCGGGAGAGCGCGGTCGAGCAGACTGCGCCAGCGGGCGATGACCGGGGCGTCGGAGTGGCTGACCTCGGCGAGCTGGCGGCGGAACTCCTGGCGAACGCGCTCGTCGGCGGGGTCGATGACGGTGAGCCAGAGCTCCAGGGCGCCGATCTGCAGGTGCAGGTTGCCGTCCTCCCGGGCCTGGGCCAGGGCGAGCTCGGCCAGGGCAATAAGCTCCTCCCTGGGGTGGCCAAGGCGCTGGCGCACCCGGGCGAGCTGCACGGCGAGCTCGGGCACGAAGAGCGTGGTCTTCTCCCGGGCGAGGATCAGCGCCTGGTCCAGGTACTCCTCGGCGCGGCCATGCTCGCCCAGGGCGACGCAGGCGTCCACGTACCAGAGCGAGGGGCGGCTGTGGGGGTCGCGGCCGGTGAGCTCGATCAGCTCCTCCTGAGCCTGCTCCACCAGGGCGAGGCCCTCGCGGTCGCCGGCCAGGGCGCGCTGCCAGCCCAGCACCCCCCGTGCGGACATCTGCCAGAGGTGCAGGTCCTGGGTGCCGGTGAGCTCGAAGGCGCGTTCGGCACGGGCGGCGGCCAGGTGCACATGGCCGAGCTGGCGGTAGAGGGCCGCGGCGTACATCAGCGCCATGGCCAGGCTGCCGGGGTGGCCGATCTTCTCGGCGAGGCGGATGGCGGACTCCACCTGGGTCTCGGCGCGGCGGTAGTCGCCGCGCAGGCAGAGCGCCCAGCCCTGGAAGCAGGCGGCGGCCACCTGGGGGTGGTCGGAGAAGGGGAGCCACTCGATCATCATCGGCGATTCGAGGGGGTTGATCTCCTCCAGGTGGTCGTAGGCGCGCTGGATGCGCCCGGCCCAGTACTCGCAGCTGGCCCGGGCGTACTCGGCCAGGCGGCGGTAGCGGGGGTCCTCCATGCGCTCGGCGAGGCCGGCGAGCTTGGAGGCGAGATGGAAGGCGTCGGCGTGGGCATGGCGCTGGCTGCAGCCCACCCAGAGGCCCCACTTGACCAGGAAGGCCTGCTCGAGGTCCTCGGCGTCGCCGCCCTCCTCATCCATGCCCTCCCCCAGGCCCTGAAGCAGCTCCCGGGCGCGCACGAAGCTCTCGTGGGCAGTCGGCGAGCCGTGGCCCTCCAGAGCGAAGGCGGCCTGGCCGCGCACGGTGAGCAGGCTGATCTCCCGCTCGGCCTGATCCTCCACCTGGCGCAGGCTGGCGAGGCCGAGGTCGGCCATCTTCAGGGCGGTGCGGTTGGCGCTCACCTTGAGCGCCTCCCGGGCGGCCAGCTCGTAGTAGCGCGCGCCCCGGGCGTAGTGGCCGCTGCGCCGCAGGTGGGTGGCGAAGTCCCCCGGGTGGCGGCTGATCCAGACCGGGAAGCGCTCCTCGATCAGCTCCACCACCTGGCGGTGGATGGCGGTGCGCACGTCCCGCGGGCAGGAGAGGTAGGCGGCCTCTTGAAGCAGCTGGTGGGTGAACTGGTACTCGCGGCCGTCGTCGTCGCCCTCCACCGGCTCGATGATCTCCAGGCGGCGCATCTGCTCCAGGGCCTGGCCGAGGCGCAGCTTCTCCCAGCCGCTGCACTCGGCCAGGAAGTCGAAGCGAAAGCGGCGGCCCAGCACCGCGGCGGCGTGGGCCACCTCGCGGTCGGCGTCGAGCTGGTCGATACGGCTGCCGAGCAGGCCGAGCAGGCCGTGGGGCAGCTCGTCCAGGTGGACGCTGCGCCCCTCGCGGCGGTCCATGTCGACCCGCCGGCAGATCTCCTGCAGGTAGAGGGGCACGCCGTCGCAGCGCTCGATGATCTGCCCGCGCAGCCGCGGGCTGAGGTGGATGCGGTAGCGCCGGGCGAGCTGGGAGAGCAGCCGGGAGGAGTGCATGGGGTCGAGCTTGCCCAGGGTGATCTGCTGGTCCCAGTGAAGCCGGGCCGGGAGCGCCTCGCGGCCGTGGTGGCTGACCACCAGCATGAAGGCGCAGTTGATGGGCAGGCGCGCCTGGAGCCCGGCGAGCACCTTGAAGCTGGGCTCGTCGAGCCACTGCAGGTCGTCGATCATCAGCACCAGGGTGCGCTCGGCGGCAAAGGCCGTGATCAGCTGCTGCAGCAGCCCCACTACCAGCTCCACCGCCTCGCCGCTCTGGGTGAGCAGGGCCATCTCCCGGGGCTCTCGGGCGCCCAGGGCCTCCTCGAGAAGCTCCCGGCGGGGCTCGTCGAGCGACGGCAGCCCCAGGGCCTCGGCCAGGCGCGCCAGGGCCTCGGGGGTGATGCGTTCGTTCAGGCGCCAGCGCACCAGCTGGCGGGCCACGCCGTGGGGCTCCTGCACCGAGAGCCGCGTATTGGGCTGCCAGCAGATGGCGGCGTCGCGGCTCTGTTCCAGCTGGCGAAAGCCCACCATCAGCGCCGACTTGCCCATGCCGGAGGGGCCGCGCACCAGCACGCTCTGGCGCAGGCCGATGCCGGCCCGGGCCAGGGCGTCGCGCAGGGTGCGCAGCGCCGTCTCGCGGCCCACCAGGCTGGGCGGCAGCGCCTCGCGGCCGCCCTCGTTGGCACCCAGGACCAGCGCCCGCAGGCGCACCCGGCCGTCGCTGGCCACCAGGCGCGAGCTGAGCCGCGGCTGCAGGTCCAGCGCCGGGGGCATGTGCTGGCTCGCCTCCTGGGAGATGACGAGCTCGCTGCCCTCCGCGGCGGCCATCAGCTCAAGCGACCCCTGGCTCACCTGGCCGAGGGGGTCGACCAGGCCGCGCTCGGGCAGGTAGACCACCCGGCCGCTGTTGAGGCCGGCGGAGAGCTCCACCCGGGGCGGCTCGCCCTCCCCGCCCCAGTGGCGCTCGCACTCCTCGGGGAGCATGCGCCGGCAGTGCTCGAAGAGCGCCACCAGCTCGGCCAGCTGGTGGGCGGGGCCGTGGGTGCCGAAGCAGGCCAGGCCCAGGCCGCCGGTGGCGCCGGGCAGCCAGAAGCCGCCCAGGTGGTGGCACTGCTCCTCCAGCCAGCGCAGCAGCTCGCACTGCAGCATCAGGCAGTCGCGGCTGGCCGGGCGGCTGGAGAGATCCCCCTTCAGGCGCAGGCGGATGGCCATCACCGAGAGCTGGCGCTGCTCGATCTCTTCCTCCCGCAGCGGGGCGCTGTCCGGCGCCAGGGTGCGGGCGAAGCCCGCGCCCCCCGCCGCGGCGGCATCGGCGTGGGTGTCGGACCAGTAGCGGGCCAGCTGCAGGAAGGCGGGCTCGGGCTGCTGGCCGGAGAGCGCCAGCAGCTGCAGGTAGGCGTTGTACTGCTCGTGGGCGGCGGCCAGCTGGCCCTGCTCGGCGAGCTGGCGCACCAGCTTCTCGTGGAAGGGGCCGTAGCCGGAGAAGCGGTTGACCAGCGCCACCAGCAGGCGGTCGGGGACGCTCTCGTGCTGTTCGAGCACCGCCTCGGCGAAGCGGATCACCCGCTGGCGCCACTCGTTGCGCATCTGCACCAACCAGCGCTGGAAGTCGCCGCAGCTGTTGAGCTGCAGCTCCTCGACCAGGTCGCCCTGGTAGTGATCGAGCAGCCGGGCCAGGGTGGGCAGGTCGCGCTCACCCTCGAGCAGGCGCTGCACCTCGTGGAGGTCGAACTGCCACCTCTCCGGCAGGCGGAAGGCGATGGTCTGGCGGGAGACGGCGAGCACCTCGTCGGCGTGCTCCCCCAGGGACTGGCGCAGGCAGTGCAGGGCGTGGCGCAGGTTGGTGCGGCCGGAGGAGAGCCCCTGGTCCGGCCACAGCAGCTCGGCCAGGGTGGCGCGGCTCACCGGCTGGCTGTGCAGCAGCAGGTAGACCAGCAGTGCCTTGACCTTGTCGTAGCTGAACTGGGACAGGGCGTCATCGCCCAGGGTCAGCGAAAAGTGGCCGAAGAGAGCCAGCCGATCCGCTTGTGGGGTATCGGTGGCGTCGGAAGCATCCCGCATCATGTCGTCCTGCCTGTCTCTGGCGGCGGCCTCAGGCCGGTACGCCGCTGTGAAAACGGAACGCCGTGTCGGGCGTCTGCACCAGGTCGGCTTCGCGATCGGCGAAGAACTCGACTCGGGACTCGATGGGTGAGGCGGCCAGGTGCCCGGCCAGCATCAGGTAGTCCTCGTAGTGGCGCCCTTCCGACTTAACCAGAGTGCGATAGAACTTGGCAAGTTCGGGGTCCAGGTGGGGAATCAGCCGGGCGAAGCGCTCGCAGCTGCGCGCCTCGATCAGCGCGCCGATGATCAGGATATCCACCAGACGCTCGGGTTCGTTGGGCCGCACGTGGCGCCGCAGCCCTTCGGCGTAGCGGGAGGCGCTGATATGGCGATAGGTGATGCCGCGGCTCTCCATCAGCTTGACCACCTGCTCGAAGTGCAGGAGCTCCTCCCGGGCCAGCTGGCTCATCTTGGTGAGCAGCAGCGGGTGGTCCACGTAGCGGTAGAGCAGGCTCATGGCCGTGGAGGCGGCCTTCTTCTCGCACTGGGCGTGGTCGATCAGCAGGAGCTCGGGGTTCTCCAGCGCCCAGGCGACCCAGGCATCGGGGGTACGGCAGCGCAGGAAGGCGAGCAGCTCGGCGGACAGCAGGTCGTCGGCGCTGTCGTTGACGGGCGCGGGAAGCGTCACGGGCATGAAGGGGTCTCGGCTGGGAAGGCGGATGGGCTCAGGGAGGCGTCTCGGGTGGCCAGGGCCAGGCCGCGGGCGTCGGCGGCGGCGCGCAGTTCGGCGGCCAGGCGCGCATGGAGCTCGGGCAGGGCGAGCCCCTCGCCCTGCCCCGTCGGCGCCAGGCCATAGCGGGTGAGCTCGCGGATCTGCTCGCGGCCGACCCGCAACAGCTCCACCGCCCGGGACAACCCCGGCTGGTCGGGCCGGAAGCGGATGCGGTGGCGCTCGAGCTGGGCCTGGAGGGCGGCGGCATCCACCAGACGCAGGTAGCGGCCGGCCACGCGCTCGCGCAGGGCGTCGAGCTCGGCCATGCGGGCGCGGCGCTCGGCGTCGGCCAGGCCCAGCCAGTCGCGGATCTCGCTATCGGCGCGCTGGCAGCCGCGGCAGGTGCGGTCGCCCAGGGTGGTGGAGCAGAGCCCCACGCAGGGCGAGGCGATGGCGCCCATGGCGTCTCCCTCGTTGAAATCAGCGTTGATGTTAACGCGAAATGAACGTTTGAAACAGCCGCTGCCCTGCTAGCCCTTGGTGGTGGTTGACTCCGCTGCCTCACCGGGCGTCGAGACCTGGCGCAGCAGCCGGCGGACCTGCCACCAGGCGACGATGGCCATCAGGCCGTTGGCGGCGAGCATGCCGGCGAAGACTCCGACGGGGCCGGCCAGCCGGCCGCCCAGCCAGGCCAGGGGCACCAGCAGCAGGAAGAGGCGCGTTACCGAGAGGCGCATGGCCCGGGCCGGCCGATGCAGGGCGTTGCACGACGACACCGCCAGGATCACCACCCCCTGGGCGCCGAGGCCCAGCGGGACCAGCCAGAGGAAGGTGCGCAGCACCTCCCCTACCCCGTCGCGCTCGGCGTAGCCGGCCACCACCCAGGGGGCCAGCCCCTGGAGCAGCAGCCACACCAGCAGCTGCCAGGCGAGCACGAAGGCGAAGCAGCCGAAGATCGCCCGGCGCACCCGGTCGAGCTGGCCGGCGCCGGCGTTCTGGCTGACCAGCGGCGAGAGGGTCATGGAGAGGCCGAGCACGGCGATCTGGGCCACCGCCTCGATGCGGGTGCCGACGCCGAAGCCGGCCACGGCGTCGTGGCCGTAGCCGGCGATGATGCGGGTCAGCAGACCCATGGCGATGGGGGTGAAGACGCTGGTGAGCGCCGCCGGGCCGGCGATGCGGCCGAGCTCCCGCCAGGACTCGAGCAGCCCCGCCGGGGTCAGGCCGGCGAGGTCGATCAGGCCGCGTAGTTCCTTCTGGAAGCCGAGCGCCACCGCCATCAGGCCCCAGCTCAGCACCGTGGCCAGCGCCGCCCCGGAGACCCCCATGGCCGGAAAGGGCCCCACGCCGAAGATCAGCAGCCAGTCGAGCAGCACGTTGACGCCGGCGGCCAGGGCCATCATCAGCCCCTGGGTGACGGTGTTGCCGTGGGCGCGCAGCACGCTGTTGAGCACCCGGGGCACGATCACCGCCGCCGCGCCCAGGTACCAGATGCCCATGTAGTCGCGGATGTGCGGCATCAGGGCATCGTCGGCGCCGAGCAGGCGGAAGAGCGGCTCCAGGGTGGCCAGCCCCAGCAGCGTCATCAAGAGGCCCACCGCCAGGGCGAGCAGGGCCGCATCGGTGGCGCGGCGGCGCACCGTCTCGAACTCCCCCCGCCCCAGCCGCCGGGCCACCACCGCCGAGGTGCCGATCCCCAGGCCGATGGCCAGGCTGATCACGGTGAACACCACCGGGAAGGTAAAGGACACCGCCGCCAGCGGCTCGGTGCCGAGGCGGGCGATGAACCAGGTATCCACAAGATTGAAGCTCATCATGGCGATCATGCCGCCGATGACGGGTAGGGTCTTGCGCAGCAGGGTCGCCGCGATGGGCCCCTCCAGCAGCTCCCGCCGCATGGGACGTCCCGGCGCCGCCGCAGGTGAAGAAGAGGACATGCACGCTCTCACACGAACAAAGCGGGCATGGTAGCACCGAAGCGATAGTGCCGCCGACGGCACACCCGAGTTGCCACCCGCAGGAGCTCGATTTATCGGCGATCAGCGGCAGGCACAGGGGCCCGGCGCATTGGCAACAACACCGCCCATCGCGCAGGATCTGCGCTCCTACACCGGAGGTAATCGCCGGTCAGGAGCGCGGATTCCCTGCCATCACTCTCCGGCGCGGTAGAGGTTCTGGATGCTGGAGAAGTCGAGGCCACCGCTGCCCTGGGCGCTGTGCAGGGCGAAGAGATTGCGGGCCTGGGAGCCCATGGGCACGGTGGATTTCGAGCCCAGCGCCAGCTCCCAGGCGAGGCCGAGGTCCTTGGCCATCAGGTCGGTGAGGAAGCCGCCCTGGTAGTCCCGCGAGGCGGCGGAGCCCTCCATCACGCCGGGCCAGGGGTTGTAGACGTTGAGCGCCCAGTTGCCGCCGCTGCTCTGCTTCATGATCTCGGAGAGCACCGCCGGGTCCATGCCGTTCTTGACACCCAGCGCCAGCGCCTCGGCGGTGCCGCTCATCAGGATGCCGAGCAGCATGTTGTTGCAGATCTTGGCCACCTGGCCCGCGCCGTTGTCACCGGCGTGGAAGATGTTCTTGCCCATGGCCTCGAGCACCGGCCTGGCCTTCTCGAAGCCGGCCGCCTCGCCGCCGACGATAAAGGTCAGGATGCCGGCCTTGGCACCGCCCACGCCGCCGGAGACCGGGGCGTCCAGATAGCAGATGCCGCGCTCGGCAGCGGCGGCGGCCACGGCCCGGGCATCTTCCGGAGAGATGGTGGAGGCATCGATCACCAGGGGCTTGCCCGCCACGGCGTCGAACAGCCCGGGTTCGCCGTTGCGCCCCAGGTAGAGGCCCTTGACGTGGGCGCCGGCGGGCAGCATGGAGATGATCACCTCGGCCTCCCGGGCGGCGGCCTCGGCGCTGGCGGCGCGGCTGGCCCCCTCGCTCTCCAGCGCCTGCATGGCGCTCTCCACCAGGTCGAAGACGGTGACGCTATGCCCGGCCTTGACCAGGTTGCTGGCCATGGGCGCGCCCATATTGCCGAGGCCGATAAAGGCGATATTCATGGTGGTGCTCCTTGTGATTGTTTGAACTAGCCGACGCGGTGGCCGAGGCCGAGGTCGCGCAGGGGGTGCTCCTCCGAGGACCAGGGGGAGACGAAGAGCGCCTGGACGGCCTCTTCCGGGACGCTTGCGGCGTCGGGGTGGCTCCACTGGGGGCTCTTGTCCTTGTCGATCAGCAGGGCGCGGACGCCCTCGACGAAGTCGCCGTGGCGGCAGCACTGCACCGAGAGCACCAGCTCGTCGCGGAAGGCGTCGGCGAGGCTGGTGTGGGCGTGGCGCTGCAGCATGCGCCACACCAGGTGGGCGCTCATCGGGCAGCCGTCGGCCAGGCGCGCCCGGTTGGCGGCAAGCCACTTGTCGTCGGCTTCGTCGGCGAGGATGCGCGCCACCGCGGTGGGGGCGTCCACGGCGCCGACCAGGGCCTGGATATGGTCGATATGCGGCCACACCTGCCCCACCGGGGCGGTGGTGCGGTCTTCGTGGCGGTCCAGGGCGGCCTGGACGCCGGCGCGCAGGGCGGCGCCGCTGCGGTCGCCGTAGTCCGCCTCGGTGAGAGCGGCGAGCACCAGGCCGCGGCGATCCCGGGGGATGAAGCGGTCGGCGAGGCCGAGATCCAGGGCGTCCCGGGCGTTGAGCTGGGCGCCGGTGAGCCCCAGGTAGGCGCCCACCCCCGGTGGCATGCGGTTGAGGAACCAGCTGGCACCGATGTCCGGGTAGAGCCCGATGGTGATCTCGGGCATGGCGATGCGGGTGGTCTCGGTGACGATGCGCTGGAAGCCGCCGGCCATCAGGCCGAGGCCGCCGCCCATGACGATGCCGTCGCCCCACACCAACAGCGGCTTGGGGTAGGTGTGGATGCGGTGGTCGAGATGGTATTCCGCAGTGAAGTAGGTCTCGGCCAGCAGGCTGTCGCGGCCGGCGCCGCGATTCTCGCCCTCCTCGGTGAGCGAGCGGTAGAGGGCCACCACGTCGCCGCCGGCGCAGAAGGCCTTGTCGCCGCTGCCCTCGAGCCACACCGCCACGATGCTGCGATCCACCGCCCAGGCGTCCAGCTTGGCCTCGAGCTGGTGCACCATCTCAAGCGAGAGCGCGTTGAGGGACTTGGGGGCGTTGAGGGTGGCCACGCCGACGCGCCCGCCGCAGGCGGTGGGCAGCTCGTCGAAGCGTACGGGAAGATCCGTCATCGGTTGTGCTCCTTATTGCAGCGACTCGATCACGCCGTCGGCCAGCAGGCGGCGACCGGCGATCAGGCGCATGATCTCGTTGGTGCCTTCGAGGATCTGGTGGACGCGGGTATCGCGCACCAGCCGCTCCAGGGGGTACTCGCGGATATAACCATAGCCGCCGTGGAGCTGCAGGGCCTCGTTGCAGACCTGAAAGCCTACATCGGTGGCGAAGCGCTTGGCCATGGCGCAGTGGGCCGGGGCCTCGGGGTCGTTCTGGTCGAGACGCCAGGCGGCCTGGCGAACCATCAGCCGGGCGGCCATGAGCTCGGTAGCCATGTCGGCGAGCTTGAACTGCAGGGCCTGGAACTGGCTGAGCTCGCGGCCGAACTGCTTGCGCTCGGCCATGTAGTCCCGAGCCAGGGTCAGGGCGTGCTGGGCGGCCCCCAGCGAGCAGCTGGCGATATTGAGGCGCCCGCCGTCGAGCCCCTTCATGGCGAGCTTGAAGCCCTCCCCCTCGGCGCCCAAGCGGTTGGCGACCGGCACCCGCACGGAATCGAAGCTGACCAGCCGGGTGGGCTGGCTCTTCCAGCCCATCTTCTCCTCGTTCTTGCCATACTCGATGCCGGCGGCATCGGCGGGCACCAGGATAGCGGAGACGCCGCCGGCACCGCTGTCGGGCTCGCCGGTGCGCGCCATCACCACCAGCACCTCGGTGGCACCGGCGCCGGAGATAAACATCTTGGAGCCGCTGATCACGTAGTCGTCGCCGTCGAGCACGGCCTTGGTGCGCAGGTTGGCGGCGTCGGAGCCGGCGCCGGGCTCGGTGAGGCAGTAGGAGCCCAGCACCTCGCCGCTCACCATCTGGGGCACCCAGGCCTCGCGCAGGGCGTCATCGCCCCAGGAGGCGATCATCCAGGTCACCATGTTGTGGATGGTAAGATAGGCGGTGGTCGCCACGCAGCCCTGGGCGAGCTGCTCGAAGATCAGCGAGGCGTCGAGGCGCGAGAGGCCCAGGCCGCCCTGCTCCTCGGGGGTGTAGATGCCCAGGAAGCCGGTCTCCCCGGCGCGGCGGATCACCTCCAGCGGGAAGTGGGACTCGGCGTCCCACTCGGCGGCGTGGTCGGCCAGCTCGGCCTTGGAGAAGTCGGCGGCGGCCTGCACCAGCGCCTTCTGGTCATCGGTCAAGGCGAAATCCATGGCGGTATCCTCGTCTTGCGTATCGCTTGCCCGCCGCAGCGGGGCTGTTGTTGTAGGTGGAGCATGTCGATGCGGCCCGCGGAGGCCGACGGCAGAGGGTCGGTCGAACCCCAACCTAGCACTTGCTCGGTTTATCCCACATCAGCCCATGGTCGAACAAGCACTTTACGTTAACGTAAACCTCGGCTAGTGTTGCCGACAGGCGGGCGGTATGCGCCCCGACCCGCCCACACAACAAAGGAAGACGCTCATGACTCAGCGCACAGCGAACGCCACCGCCCCGGCCGGCGGCCTGCCCCGCCAGCGCCGCACCTACGGCATCGGCGAGCTGGCCAAGATGTTCGAGGTGACGCCGCGCACCATCCGCTTCTACGAGCAGGAGGGGCTGCTGGCCCCGGAACGCCGAGGCCAGACCCGCATCTATCACGAGAAGGATCGGGTGCGCCTGAAGCTGACCCTGCGCGGCAAGCGCCTGGGCTTCTCGCTGGCCGAGATCCGCGAGGTGGTGATGATGTATGACGCCATGCCCGACGGTAACGCCCGCCAGCTTCAGCGTCTTCTGGAGATCCTGGCCGACAAGCGCGCCAACCTGGAGCGCCAGCTGGAGGATATCCGGCTGATGCACAAGGAGCTCGACGACGTGGAGAGCCGCGCCCGGGAGGTGCTCGCCGGGCTCGGCGCCGAGCCCCCCAGGCACTGAGCCCCGCCAGGATCATGATCGTGTTGTCACACCGCCTAACAATTCCTGCAACAAACGCGAGACGCACACATGACACGCCAACACACCCCGATCAGCTATGTCAGCGGCATCAGCGACACCCCCCTCAAGGGCCAGACCATCGGCGACTGCTTCGACGAGACGGTGTCGCGCTTCCCCGACCGCGAGGCCCTGCTGAGCCTCCACCAGGGGCTGCGCTACACCTGGGCCGAGCTGCAGGCCGCCGTTGACCAGGCCGCCCGCGCCCTGCTCGCCCTGGGGGTGGCCAAGGGGGATCGGGTCGGCATCTGGTCGCCCAACTGCGCCGAGTGGACCATCACCCAGTTCGCCACCGCGAAGATCGGTGCCGTGCTGGTCAACATCAACCCCAGCTACCGCACCCACGAGCTGGAGTACGCGCTGAAGCAGTCCGGCGCCTCCACGCTGATCCTGCAGGGCAAGTTCAAGAGCTCCGACTATGTGGCCACCCTGGCGGAGCTGGCCCCCGAGCTGCGCGAAGGCGGCCCCGGCACCTTCAAGAGCGCCAAGCTCCCCGAGCTCAAGCGGGTGGTCTGCCTGGACGCCGACCGGGCACTCACCGGCATGTTCAGCTGGCAGTCGATGCTGGCCCACGCCGATGAGGTCTCCGCCGAGCACCTGGCCGAGGTGCAGGCGACCCTGCAGTTCGACGACCCGATCAATATCCAGTACACCTCGGGCACCACCGGGGCGCCCAAGGGCGCCACCCTCTCCCACCACAACATCCTCAACAACGGCTTCTTCGTGGCGCGCACCATGGCGCTCACCGAGGAGGACCGCATGGTGATCCCGGTACCGCTCTACCACTGCTTCGGCATGGTGATGGGCAACCTGGGCTGCGTGACTCACGGCGCCACCATGATCTACCCGGGCGACGGCTTCGACCCGGAGGCGACCCTGCGCGCGGTCTCCGAGGAGAAGGCCACCACCCTCTACGGCGTGCCCACCATGTTCATCGCCGAGCTGGAGCTGCCCAACTTCGAGAGCTACGACCTCTCCCACCTGCGCACCGGCATCATGGCGGGCTCCATCTGCCCCATCGAGGTGATGCGCAAGGTGATCGACCGCATGAACATGAAGGACGTCACCATCTGCTACGGGATGACCGAGACCAGCCCGGTGAGCTTCCAGACCCAGACCGACGCCCCCCTGGAGAAGCGCGTCACCACCGTGGGCACCGTTCACCCCCACCTGGAGGTGAAGCTGGTGAGCCCGGAGACCGGCGCCGTGGTGGCACGCGGCGAGACCGGCGAGCTCTGCACCCGGGGCTACAGCGTGATGCTGGGCTACTGGAACAACGAGGAGGCCACCGACAAGGCCATCGACAGCGCCGGCTGGATGCACACCGGCGACCTGGCCACCATGGATGACGAGGGCTATGTGGCGATCGTGGGGCGCATCAAGGACATGATCATCCGCGGCGGCGAGAACATCTATCCCCGCGAGATCGAAGACTTCCTCTACACCCACCCGGCCATCTCCGACGTCCAGGTGATCGGCGTGCCCGACGAGAAGTACGGCGAGGAGGTGATGGCCTGGGTGAAGCTCGCCGACGGCCAGCAGCTCGACGCCGACGGGCTCAAGGCGTTCTGCAAGGGCAAGATCGCCCACTACAAGGTGCCGCGCTACGTGAAGTTCGTCGACGAGTTCCCGATGACCGTCACCGGCAAGATCCAGAAGTTCAAGATGCGCGAGGAAGCGACCCACGAGCTGGGGCTGGCGTAAGGCCTCCAGGAACCCAACTATCGGCGATCCTCCGGCCATCGCGCAGAATCTGCGCTCCTACAGGCGGCACATCCACCTGTAGGAGCCCGATGTATCCGGCGATTGACGACCCCATCTGTTGGCAACACTGCCATCGCGCAGAATCTGCGCTCCTACAGGTACAGGTGGCATCTTCCCCCGTAGGAGCCCGATTTATCGGCGATCAGCGGCAGGCACAGCCCCTCACCCCGTAGGAGCCCGATGTATCGGCGATTTGGCCCCTCCCACAAGAAATCCGCGCGATCACATCCCCTTCGGCGCGAAGATCCCCGGGGCGTTGCGCCAGTACCCCTTGTAGTCCATGCCGAAGCCGAAGACGTAGCGGTCGGCCACCTCAAGGCTGCAGTAGTCGGCCTTGAGGCCGGGTACCGCCTTGCGGTCGTGCTGCTTGTCCACCAGCACCGCGGTGGAGACGCTGGCGGCGCCGGCCTCCCGGCAGTAGTCGAGGATGGCGGCCAGGGTGGCGCCCTCGTCGAGGATGTCATCGACGATCACCACATGGCGGCCGGCCATGGGCACCTCCGGCGAGACCCGCCAGAAGAGCTCGCTGCCGCGGGTCTTGCCGCGGTAGCGGGTGGCGTGGAGGTAGTCCACCTCCAGGGGGAAGCCGAGGCGCGGCAGCAGGTGGCCGGTGGTGATCAGGCCGCCGTTCATCACGCAGTAGAAGACCGGCAGCCTGTCACCCAGGTCGCGGCTGATCTCGTCGGCCATGCGATCCAGGGCGCGCTCCACCGCCCCCTGGGAGATCAGGCAGTCGGCGTTCTCCATCACCTCGCGCATCTCGGCAAGGGGGTGGGCATCGTGGTCGAGTCGGGACATGGTGGTGTCTCGCAGGTTAAGTGCCATTCGGGTCAGACCCCTCAGGGAACTTTGGGGTCGGACCCTGGGGGTTATCCCAGGGATTCGAGGTGGGCGTGGACGCGCCGCCAGCGGGAGAGCGCGGCGAGGCAGCCGAGCTCCGGACGGGCGCGGCCATAGCGCAGCTTGGCGAGGCGGCTGGCGCCGGGGCGGTCGCGGCAGGCGTCCAGCACTTCCAGGGCGGCGGCGCGGTCGTTGCAGACCAGCAGCATGTCGCAGCCGGCGTTGAGGGCGGCCAGGGCCCGCTCGGCGGGGGTGCCGGCGCTGGCGGCACCGGCCATGCTCAGGTCGTCGGAGAAGATCACGCCCTTGAAGCCGAGGCTCTGGCGCAGCATGCCGAGCCAGGCCGGGGAGAAGCCAGCGGGGCGCGGGTCGAAGTCGGCATAGACCACGTGGGCCGGCATCACGCCGTCGAGCCGGGCGGCCAGGCGGGTGAAGGGCAAAAGGTCGCGCTCGCGCAGGGCCTCCAGGGGCCGCGGGTCCACCGGGAGCTCATGGTGGGAGTCCGCCGCCACCCCGCCGTGGCCGGGGAAGTGCTTGCCCACCGCCACCATGCCCGCCTCGTGGAGGCCGTTGACGAAGGCGCCGGCCAGGGTCGCCACGGCCTCGGGGTCGGCGGAGAAGCTGCGGTCGCCGATCACGCTGGAGGTGCCGTCGTCGACGTCGAGCACCGGGGCGAAGCTGAGGTCCAGGCCGCAGGCGGCCATCTCCATGCCCAGCAGCCAGCCGGCGTCCTGGCAGAGCCGCTGGACCACCTCGGGCCTATCGGCGAAGCCGGCGCCCAGGCGACCCATGGGGGGCAGCCGAGTCACGCCCTCGCGCAGCCGCTGCACCCGGCCGCCCTCCTGGTCGACGGCCAGCAGCAGCTCGGGGCGCAGGCGACGGATCTCGCCGGCGAGGGCGCGCACCTGTTCGGCAGACTCGGTATTGCGGGCGAACAGGATCACGCCACCCACTTCGGGCCGCTTGAGCAGCCGGCGCTCCTCCGCGGTCAGCGCCGTGCCTTCCAGGTCAAGCATCACCGGGCCGAGGCTCTGGGTCATGTCGCTTCCTCACCGTGAAAGGAGCCAGATTCTAGGGCAGAGAGTCACCGGAGACCAGCTGCCCGAGGCAAGACCGACCGCTCCGGCGCCTTTTCGCTACTGCACTGCCGGTCACTGCAGCCCTGGGGGCAGGATTGTCAGGACGGCTCTGCCTGGAGAGCGGGCTCCGGCAGCGGCGCCTGCATGGCGGACACCACCACCGGGCGCAGCCGGCGGATCAGGTCGCGCACCGTGACATGCTCCCCATAGTCCTTTTCGGCGATGTCACGCAGGGCGTCAAGGCCGGAGAGGGTGAAGATCACGGTACCGAGCATGAAGTGCAGGCGCCAGAAGCGCTCGTGGTCGGGCAGCTCCGGGGTGGCCTGGCGTACCAGCTCGGTGAAGCGGGTGAAGACGCTGCCATACTCCTCCTGAATATAGCGCCGCAGGTGGCCCTGGGCCTGGCTGTAGGCGAGCCCCAAAAGCTTCATGAACACCTTGAGGCTGTTGCGCTCGGCCGGCACCTCCAGCACGGTGCGCGCCATGGTCTCCAGGAGCACCTCCAGGGGAATGACCTTGCCCCCGTAGGCGTGCTCCAGCTCGTCCAGGGCGCGGTGGAAGCGCTCGGTAAAGGGGTCCAGATAGCGGGCAAAGACCGCCTGGATCAGCGACTTCTTGGAGCCGAAGTGGTAGTTCACCGCGGCCAGGTTGACCTTGGCCTTGCTGGTGATGGTGCGCAGCGAGGTTTCGGCGAAGCCGCGCTCGGCAAACAGCACCTCGGCGGTATCGAGAATGCGGGTAACGGTGTCCGGCTGGGCCATGGGGGAGCCTTCCTGATTATAAACATCTGTTTCAAACGTGGCCCGATTGTACGCCAGCCGTGCCCCTCGGCTCAATGCGCGGCCCCGGCCTCACGTTTCAAACACCTCTTTTAACGCCCGCGGAGGCAGCCGCGACGCCTGGTCACGGAGCGCCCCCTTTCCCCCCAGGATTACTGTACAGAACAACATGCTGTATACTTGGACACAGCACGCGAACCCCGTTCGCCACAACCGACAGCCGGAGGTCGCATGGCACGCCCCCTCACTCAGCGCCAGCAGAACGTCTATGACTTCATCGTCAAGACCATCCACGAGATGGGCTATCCGCCCACCCGGGCCGAGATCGCCCGCGCCCTGGGCTTCCGCTCCCCCAACGCCGCCGAGGAGCACCTGCGCGCCCTGGAGCGCAAGGGGGTGATCCGCATGATCGCCGGCACCTCCCGGGGCATCCGCCTGCCCGCCCAGGAGCAGGAGGAGAGCGCGGGCACGCCCCCGAGCCAGGGCCTGCCGATCATCGGCGAGGTGGCCGCGGGCAGCCCGATACTGGCCGCCGAGCATATCGACCGCTACTGCCCCCTGCCCCCGGAGTACTTCACCCCCAGGGCGGACTACCTGCTCAAGGTGCGCGGCCTCTCCATGAAGGATATCGGCATCCTCGAGGGGGACCTGCTCGCCGTGCACCGCACCGAGCGGGTCAGGGACGGCCAGATCGTGGTGGCGCGCCTGGAGGAGGAGGTCACCGTGAAGCGCTTCCAGCGCAGCGGCCACCATGTGACCCTGATCGCCGAGAACGCCGATTTTCCGCCTATCGAGGTGGACCTGCGCCACCAGGCGCTGGAGATCGAGGGCATCGGCGTGGGCGTCATCCGCGGCGGCAATGGTCAGGCCCTCGCCTGAGCGGAAGATTCTCCACGCCGACTGCGACTGCTTCTATGCGGCGGTGGAGATGCGCGACAACCCGGCGCTGGCCGAGCGGCCCCTGGCCATCGGCGGCAGCCCCGAGCGGCGCGGGGTGATCGCCACCTGCAACTACCCCGCCCGGGCCTACGGCATCCACTCGGCGATGCCCACGGCCCGGGCGCTGCGCCTCTGCCCCCAGCTGGTCCTGCTCCCCGGCGACTTCGCCAAGTACCGCGAGGTCTCCCAACGGATCCAGGCGATCTTCCATGAGCTGACCCCGCTGGTGGAGCCCCTCTCCCTGGACGAGGCCTATCTCGACGTGACCGGCGTGGAGCGCTTCTCGGGCAGCGCCACCTGGATGGCGCGCTGGCTCAAGGCGGAGTGCCTGGCGCGCACCGGCATCACCCTCTCGGTGGGCGCGGCGCCGAGCAAGTTCCTGGCCAAGATCGCCAGCGACTGGGAGAAGCCCGACGGCCTGACCGTCATCGCCCCGGAGCGGGTGGAGGCCTTCCTGTGCGACCTGCCGGTGAAGAAGCTGCACGGGGTCGGCCCGGCCACGGGGGCGCGCCTGGAGGCGCTGGGCATCACCACCTGCGAGGAGCTGCGCGCGCTTCCCCTGGCGCGGCTGCTGGAGGAGTTCGGCAAGTTCGGCCGGCGCCTCTTCGAGCTGGCCCGAGGCATCGACGAGCGCCCGGTGAAGGTGGAGCGGGAGCGCAAGTCGATCAGCGTGGAGACCACCTTCGCCCGGGACCTCCCCGACCTGGCCAGCTGCCGGGAGGCGCTGGCGCCCCTCTGCGAGCGCCTGGAGGAGCGCCTGGCCCGCTACGGCCGCCCGCCCCTGGCGGGCCTGGTGGTCAAGGTGCGCTTCGATGATTTCAGCCTGACCACCCTGGAGAGCCGCGGCCTAGCTCCGGGGCTCGACGCCTATGCTCGCCTGCTGGAGCAGGCCTGGGAGCGCGGCCGGCGCCCGGTGCGCCTGCTCGGCGTCGGCGCCCGCCTGCGCCCCGAGGCCGAACGGCGGCAGCTGGCGCTGGAGCTGTAGGAACAAGGTCGATCGCCGATAAATCGGGCTCCTACAGGCGCAGGTGCCGGCTGTAGGAGCGCAGATTCTGCGCGATTGTCGTTTCCTGTGCCTACTTGGTATCGATATAGCGATGGTCGTTGAAGGTGGCGACCCAGCTCGGATGGTAGACCAGCAGGATCGCCATCAGCATGCCGGTGATAAAGGCCTCGGAGGGCATCAGCAGCGGCAGGAAGCGGGCGTACTCCATGGCCTGATAGAGGGCGTGGGCGTCGCTGGCGCCCAGCGCCATCAGCCCCACGGCGGCAAGCCCCGCGGCCAGGCTCGAGAGCGCCGCGCCGAAGAAGCCGCAGATGAAGAGGAAGACCATCAGGTTGTCGGGCAGGCGGCGGTCCACCAGGCGCCAGATCAGCACCGTCACCAGCGCCGGCACCACGCCGGTGACCAGCAGGTTGACCCCCAGCAGCGGCCAGGCCACCCGCCCGGTGACCACCGCCGCCAGGTTGACGATCAGGATCGAGGTAAGCGCCAGGGGCGCCTTGAAGACAAGCGTCAGCAGGGCGGTGAACATCAGGTGCAGGGAGAGCCAATCCACCGCCTGGGCCCGCAGCTGCCACATCAGCAGCACCGCCACCGTGGCCGCCAGCCAGCGGTGCTGCAGGGCGCTGTCGGCCAGCAGCGCCCGCCAGGGGCGCTGGGCCAGGGCCAGCCCGTAGAGCAGCAGCGAGACCAGGGCGCAGAGCGCCATCAGCCAGGGCGAGAGCACCGCTTCACTGAAGGACATGGACGTTCCTCCTTGGACGTGGCCGTTCGGCCGGGCGGGTCAGGCGAAGACCACCGTCTTGTTGCCGTGGATCAGCACGCGATCCTGCAGGTGCCAGCGCAGCCCCCGGGCCAGCACCGCCTTCTCCACGTCCCGCCCGAAGCGCACCAGGTCATCCGGGGTGTGGCAGTGGCTGACCCGGTGGATGTCCTGCTCGATGATGGGGCCGGCGTCGAGCTCCTCGGTGACGTAGTGGCAGGTGGCGCCGATCAGCTTGACGCCGCGCTCGTAGGCCTGGTGATAGGGCTTGGCCCCGGCGAAGGAGGGCAGGAAGCTGTGATGGATATTGATCACCCGGCCGGCGTAGCGTTCGCAGAGGGCCGGCGGCAGGATCTGCATGTAGCGGGCCAGCACCACGCAGTCGGCGCGCAGCTCCTCCACCAGGCGGGCCACCTCGTCGAAGGCGGGCTGCTTGTCGGCGGGGTCCACCGGGACATGGTGGTAGGGAATGCCGTGCCACTCGGCCAGGCCGCGCATGGTCTCGTGGTTGGAGATCACCGCGGCGATGTCGCAGTCGAGCTCGCCGGCGGTCCAGCGGTAGAGCAGGTCCACCAGGCAGTGGGACTCTCGGGAGACCATCAGCACCACCCGCGGCCGCTGGCGGGTGTCGGTCAGCGCCCAGGTCATGTCGAACTCCTCGGCGATGGGCGCGAAGGCCTCGCGCAGCGCCTCGGGGGGCATGTTGATGGAGTCGGCAAGGATCTCGTAGCGCATGAAGAAGCGGCCGGTCTCCAGGTCGGAGTGCTGGCTCGCCTCGGTGATGGAGCCGCCGTGACCGGCGATAAAGCCGGAGACGCGGGAGACGATGCCTACCCGATCGGGGCAGGAGACCACCAGGCGGTAGTAGTGTGACATGACGGCACTCTGGTTTGCGGCTGACATTCGAAGGGTCGCTAGTGTAGCGAAAACAGCGGTTTCCGACACCCTCGCCACGCCCCGCGTTGTGGCGCCCGGGCGCCTTCCCGTATAGTGAAGGAACACTTTTCGAGCCCGCCGCGCCCCATGCCCCAGCCCAGAGTCCAGATTCGCCCCCGCCGCCGCCCTCCCCTGCACTTCCTCCCCCTGGGCGGCTGCGGCGAGATCGGCATGAACCTGAGCCTCTACGGCTTCGCCGAGGAGTGGGTGGCCGTGGACTGCGGGATGATGATCCGCCAGGATCTCCCCGACAGCCCGCTTCAGGTGCCCAATCTCGAGCTGCTGGCCACCCTCGGCATCCGACCCCGGGCGCTGATCATCACCCACGGCCATGAGGACCATATCGGCGCCGCCGCCTGGCTGTGGCCCAGGTGGGGCTGTCCGATCCACGCCACGCCCCTAGCCGCGGGGCTGCTGCGCGCCAAGTTCGTGGAGCGGGGGCTCGCCACCGACGCCATTCAGGTCATCGAACCCGGCGAGGCCCTGGAGAGCGGTCCCTTCACCCTGCGCTACCTGCCGGTGTCCCACTCCATCCCCGAGAGCTGCGCCCTGCTGCTGGCTGCCGGCGAGCATCGGGTGCTGCATACCGGCGACTGGAAGCTCGACCCCGAGCCGCTGATCGGCCACCCCATCGCCGCCTCGACCTTCCGCGCCATCGGCCCGGTGGACCTGGTGGTGGGCGACTCCACCAATGCTCCCCTGCCCGGCCACTCCCGCAGCGAGGGCGAGGTGGCCCGGGCCCTCGAGCACACCATTGCCGCCTGCCAGGGGCGGGTGGTGGTGTCCTGCTTCGCCAGCAACCTGGCCCGGGTGCTGGCCATCGGCCGCGCCGCCCACCGGGCGGGCCGCCGGGTGAGCCTGATGGGGCGCTCCATGGAGCGCATGGTGGCGGTGGCCCGGGGCCTGGGCTACCTGGACGACTTCCCGCCCCTGGTGCCTACCGCCGACCTCGGCTACCTGCCGCCGGAGGAGGTGCTGGTGATCGCCACCGGCAGCCAGGGGGAGCCCCGGGCGGCGCTCAGCCGCCTGGCCCGGGGGCGCCACCACGCCATGGAGCTGGGCCCCGGCGACAGCGTGATCTTCTCGGCCAAGGCGATTCCCGGCAACGAGCTGCTGATCGAGCGTCTCAAGAACGGGCTCAGGCGCCTGGGGGTGACGCTGCTCGACGAGTTCAACCATCCGGAGCTGCACGCCTCGGGACACCCCGCCCAGGAGGAGCTGCGCACCTTCTACGGCTGGGTCCGCCCCCGCCGGCTGCTGCCGGTACACGGCGAGGCCCGCCACCAGCAGGCCCACTGCGAGCTGGCCGAGGCGCTCGGCATCGAGGCGCCCTTGGTGCCGGTCAACGGCGACCTGATCCGCCTGGACGGCGAGGGCCTCACCCTGGAGTCCCGCCACCCCCAGCCGCCCTGCATCGTCAGCCAGAACGCCGTGGCGCCGCTGCCGGGCCTGGCCGCGGAGCGCCACGGCCCCCGCCACGGCAGCCTCTACCTGGCGCTCTCGGTGGCCTCCACCGGCGAGGGGGGCTGGACCCGGATCGGCCGGCTGATGCTGGACGCCAGCCAGGCGAGCCCCATCGACGAAGACGCCTTCAGCGACTGGCTGGATGACGCCCTGGCCTCGATCACCGCCGAGACCCTGGCGGAGCTGCGCCTGGCCCTGCAGCCTCGCCTGATCGGCTGGTTCGCCGACCACCTGCGCCGCCTGCCGGATATCCACCTGCAGATCATGGCGGTGGAGGCCCCCCATGCCAGGGAAGTCGGCTAGGCTTTCCCGGAAAAGCATGCAAAAAAAGCCGCTCTCCCGGAGCGGCTTTTTTGCTGCAGTGCGGCCGGTGCCGGCCTGAAGGAGCGCGGGGCCCTAGCCTACGCCTTGGTGGCGTTCTTGGGCGGACGGCCGCGCTTGCGACGTGGCGGTTCGGTAACCAGGTCGTCCACCGAGAGGCCCGCTTCGCTGATCGCCTCGAGAATCTCGTTGCGCTTGCGTTCCTTTTGCTGCTCCTCTTCCTGACGCTGGCGCTCCTCATCCTTCTTCAGCTCGATCACCTCCTCGATGACCTCGGAGAGCTTGTGCAGCTGCTCCATGCTGAGCTGGCGAGCGGCAGCGCGGGCGACGTTCTTGTTGCGCGCGATGCGCTCCAGGGATTCGCTGGACATGGGTCCCCTCCTGAACCAGAAAACGAGACGGGTTATTGCTGCTATGTGTCTGACAAAAGTATATGCATCATGCACGTATTAGCAAGAAATTCCCGCCGTGAGGGGCGGGAATTTCGTCGCGATGGTGAGGCAAAGCGCGGCTGGATAAGCGTCGAAAGCGCCCCGGCGGTCGCCCTTAACCGCCGGTCATGTTCATGAAGCGGACCACCTGAACGTCGCCGTCGGTGGTGAAGTGGTGGCGCTCGGGCTTGAGGGGCATGGCGGCCACGATGGCGCGCTTGAGCGCGTCGATATCCCCGGGGTGGGCGCGCAGCACCCGACGCAGGTCAACGGAGTGCTCGTTGCCCAGACAGAGCAGCAGGCGCCCCTCCACCGTCACCCGAACCCGGTTGCAGCTGGCGCAGAAGTTGTGGCTGTGAGGGGAGATAAAACCGACGCGGCTCTCGCTGTCGGCCATGCGGAAGTAGCGCGAGGGGCCCAGGGTGGACTCGGTGGTCGGCAGCAGCGGATAGCGCGCCTCGATCCGCGCCTGGACCTCGTCGCTGGAGCAGAAGGTCTCGTCCCGGCGATGGTCGGAGACATCCCCCAGGGGCATCTCTTCGATAAAGCTGATATCGAGCCGCTCACGCCGGGCGAAGTCGACCAGGTCGAGCACCTCGTCGTCGTTGCGCCCCTTGAGGATGACCGCATTGAGCTTGATGCGCTGGAAGCCCGCCTCCCGGGCGGCGCGAATGCCGTCGATGACGCGGGCAAGCTCCCCGGTGCGGGTGAGCCGGCGAAAGCGCGCCGGGTCCAGGGAGTCCAGGCTGATATTGAGCCGCCCGAGGCCCCCGGCGCGCAGCTTCGCCGCAAAGCGACCGAGCCCGGCACCGTTGGTGGTCATGGCGAAGTCCCTGAGCCCGGGCAGCGCGCCGATCTCGCCGACCAGCCGGTCGATATCGCGGCGCACCAGGGGTTCGCCACCGGTCAGGCGCACCTTCTCCACCCCCAGCTCGACGAAGGCCCGGGCCACCAGGGCCAGCTCCTCCAGGGTCAGCACCTGGGCCCGGGGCAGGAAGGTCATCTCCTCGCTCATGCAGTAGACGCAGCGAAAGTCGCAGCGATCGGTCACCGAGATTCGCACATAGCGCACGCGCCTGCCGAAGTCGTCGATCAGCTCAGGGGGCAGCGTTGTCATGGTCTCTCTCCGGGCAGGTGGGCGAGAATGGCGGCAGCGTGATCAGGCCTCCCAGCGGCTGGCGTCGGCGTGGTCGGAGTCGCGCTCGGCGACCCAGTAGTCACCGCCGGTAGCGTGCTCCTTCTTCCAGAAGGGGGCGCGGGTCTTGAGGTAGTCCATGATGAAGTCACAGGCCTCGAAGGCCGCCCGCCGATGGGCGCTGGCCACCGCTACCAACACGATAGGGTCTCCGGGGGCCAGTCGTCCAACCCGATGAATCACCCGCACGCCGTCCAGGGGCCAGCGCGCCTCGGCCTCGACCACGATCGCCTCCAGGGCCGACTCGGTCATGCCGGGGTAGTGCTCCAGGGTCAGGGCGGTGACCTCCGGCGTCTCGTTGAAGTCGCGGACCAGGCCGGTAAAGCAGACCACGGCGCCGATATCGGTGCGTCCGGCGAGCAGGGCCTGCTGTTCGGCGCCGGCATCGAAGGGCGCCTGCTGTACTCGAATCATCGCCTCAGCCTCCGGTCACGGGGGGAAAGAAGGCCACTTCATCGTCGTCGGTGAGCGGCGTGCTGTCGCTGGCCATCACCTGGTTGACGGCGCAGAGCACCCGGCCCTCGTCGAGGCGCGAGAAGCGCGGGTCGAGCGTCTTGAGGGCCGCCTTCAGGCCGGCCACGTCGGTGCGTTCGAGGTCGCCCAGGGGCATGGAAACATCGCCGACGCCCAGGCGCTCGCGCAGCTCGGCCAGGCACTTCACGCGGACGCAGGGGGCGGCGATGTCGCAGCGGCTGCCCAGCGCGACCTGGCCGGCCTGGCCCTCACCGGTGACGATGGGGCCGTCGACGGCACGCACCACCGGTTCGGCGGCGGCCGTCGCACCCTCCCGGCGATAGTCGCCGGACTTGCCGCCGGTCTTGGTGTCGAGGTGGATGGCGCCGATCTCCATCTCCTTGTCCACCGCCTTGCACATGTCGTAGAGGGTCAGGCAAGCCACGGAGACCGCGGTCAGCGCCTCCATCTCGACCCCGGTGCGGCCGTTGAGCCGGCAGGTGGCCCTCACCTCGACGCAGCTCGCCGCCTCGTCCAGGGTAAAGTCGATGGCCACCTTGGAGAGCGCCAGGGCATGGCAGAGGGGAATCAGTTCGTGGGTGCGCTTGGCGGCCTGGATGCCGGCAATGCGCGCCGTGGCCAGGACGTCACCCTTGGGCAGGCCGCCCTCGGCGAGCAGCGCCAGGGTGTCGGGATGCATCTGGATGCGCCCGGAGGCGCTGGCCTCGCGGCGACTCTCCGGCTTGTCGGCAACGTCGACCATATGGGCCTCGCCGCGGGCGTTGAGATGGGTCAGTGACATGAAGGGTGCCTCATGGAAAACGGAACAGGGGGTGGATGGTCACCGCCTCGCCGGCGGCTACGGCGGCGCGCTCGGCGGTGATCTCGATCAGGCAGTTGGCCTGCGCCATGGAGGAGAGGATGCCGGAGCCCTGGGCGCCGATGCCGGCGACCCGCAGCCGTCCCTCGGCGTCGCTGCGGTAGACCCCGCGCAGATAGTCGACCCGGCCGGTGCGGCTTCCGAGCTCGTGCTCGGCCACCGCCACCAGGCGCGGCGCGGCCGTCGGCTCTCGCCCCTGGAGGCGGGCCAGCAGGGGCGCGGCAAACTGCAGGAAGGTGACCATGGCCGCCACCGGGTTGCCCGGCAGCCCCAGGAAGGGCGTGCCCCGGGGCCCGAGACGCCCGCAGGCCAGGGGGCGGCCGGGACGGATGGCGATCTTCCAGAAGCCGAGCTCTCCCTGCTCGGCCAGGGCCGCCCGGGTATGGTCGGCGTCGCCGACCGAGACCCCGCCGCTGGTGATCACCAGGTCCGCCTCCTCGGCGGCCCGGGCCAGGGCCTCGCCGATGGCGACGCGGCTGTCGGGCAGGATGCCCAGGTCGATCACCTCGGCGCCGTGCTCGGCGGCCAGCGCCATCAGGCTGAAACGGTTGGCATCGAAGATGCCGGCGGCGGGCAGCGGCGCGCCCGGGGCGGTCACCTCGTCACCGGTGGAGAAGAGCGCCACCCGGGGCCGGCGGCGCACCGCCGCCTCGGCGCACCCCAGGGAGGCGAGCAGGCCAAGCTCGGCGGCACCGAGCCGGGTCCCGGCGGCCAGGGCCAGGCTGCCCTGGGGGATATCCTCCCCGGCCCGGCGCACGTTCTGGCCGCGCCTCACTCGCTCGGGGCGATCGACCCTCACCCGCTGGCGGCCGTCGGCGCCCTCCTCCTCCGCCAGCTGCTCGCGCATGATCACGCTGTCGGCCCCCGCCGGCAGCGGCGCGCCGGTGGTGATGCCGGCACACTCGCCGGGCCCCAGGGTGAGCGCGGCGGCGTGGCCAGCATGGATCTCGGCGACCCGCAGGAACCCCTCCGCCGGAGGACCCGCCGCCGGCCAGGCCAGAGCGATGCCGTCCATGGCGGCGTTGGTGCACTGGGGCACGTCGATGGGCGAGACCAGCGCCTCGGCCAGCACGCGGCCGTGGGCGGCGGCGAGCGCGACCGCCTCGGCGGGCAGCGGGCCCTCGGCCAGGGCGAGCACCGCCTCCCGTGCCTCCTCCACCGTCAGCATGCGTTCGCCGAGCTCGAAGCAGGAGAGGGTCATGGGGTGGCCTCCTCGGCCCGGGGGGCACGCTCGTCGAGCCAGCGGGCGGGCCAGGCGGCGATCCAGTCCGCCAGGGCCTCGCGATCGTTGAGGTCCAGCGCCTCGACCCCGTGAGGCAGCGTCAGGGGGGCATCCGAGGCCACGGCGCGCACCCAGGGGTCCTCGGCCACGCGCAGGGGCTTGCCCAGCGCCGGGCGATGCAGCTCGAGCTTGGGCAGCGGCCAGGCCTTGAACCCCTCCACCAGCACCAGGTCGGGGTCCTGGGTAGCGACCAGCGCCACCAGCTTCGCCAGGTCCGGCTCCTCCTGGCCGGGGGTCTCCATCATCAGCGCCAGGCGCTCCCGGGAGGCCACCAGCATGGGGGCGGCGCCGGCCCGGCGCAGGCGATGGCTGTCCTTGCCGGGCTGGTCGACGTCGAAGGTGTGGTGGGCGTGCTTGATCACCGCCACCCTGAGGCCGCGGTCATGGAGCAGCGGCAGCAGGGCCTCGAGCAGGGTGGTCTTGCCGGTGCCGCTCCAGGCGGCGATGCCCAGCAGCGGCAGCCCCTCGTCCAGCGGCAGCCGGGTCGGAACGCTTGCGCTCATGGCTCAGGGCTCCTCGTGCCGCGCCGTCTCGAGGCGGCGCCTGTCGTCGTCGGTGTTGAGGTTGGCGAAGGCCTCCGGGCAGTCGGAGAAGTCGACCCGGGACCAGGGGTGGCGGGCATACCAGCGGTCGATCTTGCGCTCGCCGGCGGCGAGGGCCGCGGCCAGGTCGTCGGCCAGGGCCGTGCGGATCAGCGCCACCACCGGGTGCAGGCGCTCGCCGTCCCAGGCCACGGCGATATCGGCGTCGCCGCGCCCGGCCAGCAGCCGCGGGACCAGCTCCCGGGGCAGCGAGGGGGTGTCGCAGGGCGCCACCACCAGCCAGGGGGTGCGGGCGGCGCACAGGCCGCTGTAGATCCCCATCAGCGGGCCCTGGAAGCCGCCCTCGGCGTCACCGATCACCCGGTCGGCCAGGGGGGCGTAGTCGCCTTCGCTGCGGTTGGCGTTGATCAGCAGCTCCGCCACCCGGCCGACCAGCCGATCCCGGACGTGGGCCACCAGGGGGCGGCCGCGGAAGGCCACCAGCCCCTTGTCGACGCCACCCATTCGCCGCCCCTGACCGCCGGCCAGGATCAGGCCGGTCAGTTCATCTTGCGCCATCTCGTCTCGCGCCATCATGGCCCTCCTTCAGCATGGCTACCATGATGCCTGAGCCCACCGCCGGGTGCCACGCCGCGCAGGCGAAGCGCAGGCCGCCATGACGCGGGTCATGGCGAGCGGCCAAGGGCTCTAGGGGGAGCGATCAAGGGGTGGCGGTAGCGGCGCGGCGCCGGGGGCTGGCGAGGATGCGCCGCAGCACCTGCCAAGCGGCGAGGCCCGCCAGCAGGTTACCGACGGCGGCGCCGGCGGCGAGGCCGACCAGGCCGCCCAGCCGGGCGCCGATCCAGAGGCAGGGCAGGTAGAAGAGGAAGAGCCGGGCGCCGGACATCAGCATGGCGCGCAGAGGCCAGCCCAGGGCGTTGCCCGCCGAGACCACGATCATGCAGATGCCGAGGGCCGCGTAGCTGGGCAGCAGAAAGCGGATCAACGTGGCCAGGTCGTCGCGCACCTCGGGGTTGCCGGAGAGCGCCAGGGCCACCCAGGGGGCGGCCAGGGCCATCAGCAGGCCCAGCGCCAGCTGCCACACCAGGACCACCCTGAGCGCCAGGCGCATCAGCCGGTGCACCTGGTCCCAGTCGCCGGCGCCGTAGCAGCGCCCCAGCCAGGGCGGCAGCGACATGGTCATGGCCAGCACCACCATCAGCGAGAGGGTCTCCAGGCGGCTGGCCAGCCCCCAGGCGGCCACCGAGGCCTCGCCAAGGCCTGCCACCACGGAAATCGCCAGCATGGCCGCCAGGGGCGGCATCAGCTGGCTGATCATGGCGGGGCCGGCGATGCCGGCGAAGGGGCGCGCCGAGGCGCGCAGCTCGGCACCCAGCCCCTCCCGGGCCAGCCAGTCGGTGGCCAGGAGGCGGCGCCCCAGCACCGCCAGCCCCACGGCGAAGGCCACCACCGTGGCCCAGGCCGCGCCCGGCAGCCCCAGCCCCTCCCAGGGGCCGACCCCGAAGATCAGCAGCGGGTCGAGCACCAGGTTGACCAGGCTGGTGACCACCATCATCTTGCCCGGCAGGCGGGTATCGCCGTGGGCCCGGAACAGGCTGTAGCCGAAGTAGAGCGCCGCCCCCAGCCAGGCGGCCAGCAGCTGGGGCGCCCAGTAGCCGCGAATCAGCGCCAGGGTGGCCCCGTCGGCCCCCAGCAGGCGGAACACCGGCGCCTGGACCGCCCACAGCACCACCGCCAGGAGGGCGATCACCAGGGCCCCGGCGGCCAGCACCAGGCTACCCAGGCGCCGGGCGCGCGCCCCCTCCCCGGCCCCCAGGGCCCGGGAGATCAGCGCGGCGATGGCGATCCCCAAGCCCACCTGGATGCCGATGATCAGGAAGCTGAGCGGGAAGGTGAAGGACTGGGCGGCCAGGGGCGCGGTACCCAGGCGCGCGATGAAGGCGCTGTCCACCAGCTGGAAACCGAGCAGCGCCAGCACGCCGATGGCCATGGGCCAGGTCTGGCGCCAGAGGGTCACGCCGAGGGCGGGAGAGGTATCGGACCGTTGCGTCACGCTCGCTCCAGGGTGGTTCGCGGAGCGCGCATTCTAGCGAGCCCCCGCAGACGCGAACACCCCCGAAGGCTCGGGGGTGTTCACGGGGCCTGGGCCGGCAGCGAAGGTGCCGACCCGTATCACGATCTTACTGGCGGATGCCTTCGAAGGTGACGTAGAGCTCGAGCTCGTGCATCACCTCGGGGAAGGCGCTCATGTCGATGCCGAAGTCGCCCAGGGTCAGCATGGTGCTGCCCTCGAAGCCAGCGCGGTAGGCTCCCCAGGGGTCTTCGCCCTCGCCCATCAGGGTGACCGGCATCTCGATCTCACGGGTCTCGCCCTTGAGGGTCAGGTCGCCGGTCAGGGTGCCTTCCCCCTCGCCGGTGGGCTCGAAACCGGTGGAGACGAAGGTGGCGGTCGGGTAGTCGCCGGCGCTCAGGAAGTCGTCGGAGAGGAAGTGGCGGTCACGCTCGGCGTGGTTGGAGTTGAGGCTCGTCACGTCCACTTCCATCTGAACGCTTGCGGCCTCCAGGTTCTCGGGATCGTAGTGGAACTGCCCCTCGAAGGACTCGAAGTTGCCGAGGATATAGGAGAAGCCCAGGTGGTTGATCTTGAACTGGACGAAGGCGTGCTGGCCCTCGATGTCCACCACGTAGTCGGCGGCCTGGGCCTGGCCGACGCCCACCAGGGCAGCGGCACCGAAGGCGGCGGCGAGAGCGGTCTTCTTGAACATGGTCATTCTCCTTGCGGGTGTGACAGGGTGTCTTCTTGCGGGGGAACGCGGCTCAGCGGCGGCGCGAGCGTGCCGGATTGAGCATGCGGGTCAGGGTGTCGTGTCGGTCGATGACATGATGCTTGAGGGCGGCGAGCAGGTGGCCGGCGGCCAGCACCATCAGCGCCACGGCGGCATACCAGTGGATCTCGCCGGCGATGCTCTCCTGGTTGGGCAGGCGGCTGATCAGCGCCGGGACCTCGAACCAGTCGAAGACGCTGATGCCGCGCCCCCGGGCGGTGGAGATCAGGTAGCCGCTGACCAGCACCACCAGCAGCAGCGCGTAGAGCAGCACGTGGCCCAGGTGCGCGGCCAGCTTCTCCAGACGGCTGCCCTGCCCCGCCGGCGTGGGGTTCACGAGGCGCCAACCGAGCCTGAGCAGGGTGGCGAAGAGCAGCAGCATGCCGATGGAGCGGTGCCACCAGGGCGCCAGGTTGTACCAGGAGTCAAAGTACCCGAGGCCGGTCATCCACCAGCCCAGCGCGAAGAGGCCCACGATGACCACGGCGCTGAGCCAGTGCAGGGTAATGCTGACGATCCCCCAGCCGGAACGGGTATTGCGCCACATGGCGGTAAACTCCTCGTGATCTCGATGTGGCTAGAGCTTACCCCAGCTAACCATTCGACTCTGCTGAAAAATCCCGAACCAACCGTTCGAAAGAACCATCAGCTTCCCGAACGATAACGCCCGCCCCGCCGGGGGCGGGACGGGCGTCGGGAGGTCCCGGGACGCGTTGCCGGGAAGCGCGCGGGCTAGACCAGGGCGTCGAGGCCCCGGGCCAGGTCGGCGCGGATGTCGTCGATCGCCTCCAGGCCCACAGCGACCCGGATCAGCCCCTCCGAGATGCCGGCGGCGGCCTTCTGGGCATCGCTGAGGCGGCCGTGGGTGGTGGTGGCCGGGTGGGTGATGGTGGTCTTAACGTCCCCCAGGTTGCCGGTGATGGAGAGCAGCCGGGTGGCGTCGATCACCGACCAGGCCGCCTCGCGGTCGCCCTTCACCTCGGAGCCCTTGACCTCGAAGCCCAACACAGCGCCGAAGCCTTGCTGCTGGCGGGCGGCCAGCCCATGCTGCGGGTGGCTCTTGAGGCCGCTGTAGTGGACCCGAGCCACCGCCGGATGCGCCTCGAGCCACTCGGCCAGGGCCTGGGCGTTCTCGCAGTGGGCGCGCATGCGCAGGGCCAGGGTCTCGAGCCCCTTGGTGAAGATCCAGGCGTTGAAGGGGCTCAGACAGGGGCCGCAGGTGCGCACCACCCCGAAGACCTCCTCGAGCTCCTTGTCGCGGCCCACCACGGCGCCGCCGATCGCCCTGCCCTGGCCGTCCAGGTACTTGGTGGCGGAGTGGATCACCAGGTCCGCACCGAGATCCAGGGGGCGCTGCAGCGCCGGGGTCAGGAAGCAGTTGTCGATGGCGAGCAGCGCGCCGTGGCGGTGGGCGATCTCGGCCAGGGCCGCGATATCCACCACCTCGGAGAGCGGATTCGACGGCGTCTCGGCGAACAGCAGCCGGGTGGCCGGGGTCATGGCCGCTTCCCAGGCGGCGAGATCGGCGAGCTCCACGTAGCGGGTGGTGATGCCGAACTTGCCCAGGTACTTGTCGAACAGGCTCACCGTGGAGCCGAACAGCGAGCGCGACGCCACGATCTCGTCGCCGGCCTCGAGCAGCGCCAGGGCGGTGGAGAGGATGGCCGCCATGCCGGAGCTGGTGGCCACGCAGCGCTCGCCGCCCTCCAGCGCCGCCAGGCGGCGCTCGAAGGTGCGCACCGTGGGGTTGGTGAAGCGCGAGTAGATGTTCCCCGGCTCCTCGCCGGAGAACTTGGCCGCCGCCTCGGCGGCGCTGCCGTAGACGAAGCTCGAGGTGGGGAAGATCGGCTCGGCGTGCTCCTGCTCATGGGTGCGCTCGTGGCCGGCGCGGATCGCCAGGGTCGAGAGCGCCCAGTCGAGCTCGGAAGGGGTGTGGGAATCCATGGCGGCCTCAGTCGTCGATATCGTCCTGGTTATGCACGCCGACCAGGGCGTGGTCGCCGGCGCTCTGCTGCTTGGCGTCGTCGCTGCGCGAGGCCTCCAGGGCGCTCAGGTAGGCGTCGTCGATGTCGCCGGTCACGTAGTGGCCGTCGAACACCGAGCAGTCGAAGGCGTCGAGGTTCGGGTTCACCTCGCGGCAGGCGGTCTTCAGATCCTCGAGGTCCTGATAGAAGATGCGGTCGGCGCCGATCAGCTCGCCGACCTCGGCCTCGCTGCGGCCGTGGGCGATCAGCTCGCTGGCCGCCGGCATGTCGATGCCGTAGACGTTGGGGTAGCGCACCGGCGGCGCGGCGGAGGCGAAGTAGACCTTGCGGGCGCCGGCGTCCCGGGCCATCTGGATGATCTGCTTGCAGGTGGTGCCGCGCACGATGGAGTCGTCCACCAGCAGCACGTTCTTGCCCTTGAACTCCACGCCGATGGCGTTGAGCTTCTGGCGCACCGACTTCTTGCGCTGGGTCTGGCCGGGCATGATGAAGGTGCGCCCGATATAGCGGTTCTTCATGAAGCCTTCGCGGTAGGTCACCCCCAGGTGCTGGGCGAGCTCCAGGGCGGAGGTGCGCGAGGTGTCGGGGATCGGGATCACCACGTCGATGTCGTGCTCGGGCCACTCGCCGCGGATGCGGTCGCCGAGCTTGCGCCCCATCTCCATGCGGGTGCCGTAGACGTAGGCGCCGTCGAGGATGGAATCGGGCCGCGCCAGGTAGACGTGCTCGAAGATGCAGGGGGCCAGACGCGGCGCATCGGCACACTGCTGGGTGTGGATCTCGCCGGCCGTGTCGACGAAGATCGCCTCGCCCGGGTCCAGGTCGCGATGCAGTTCGAAGCCGCCGACGTCGAGCGCCACCGACTCCGAGGCGATCATCACCTCCTGGCCTTCGCCCTCGTCCCGGGTGCCGAAGACCACCGGGCGAATGCCGTGGGGGTCGCGGAAGGCCACCAGGCCCACGCCGTTGATGATCGCCACCGCGGCGTAGCCGCCCTTGCAGCGCCGGTGCACCCGGCGCACGGCGTCGAAGATGTCCCCCGGGGAGAGGTGCAGCCCCTGCTTGCCCAGCTCATGGGCGAAGACGTTGAGCAGCACCTCGGAGTCGGAGCTGGTGTTGATATGGCGCAGGTCCGAGGAGAAGAGCTCCTGCTTGAGCTGCTCGGAGTTGGTCAGGTTGCCGTTGTGGGCCAGGGCGATGCCGTAGGGGGAGTTGACGTAGAAGGGCTGGGACTCCGCCTCGCTGGAGGAGCCGGCGGTGGGGTAGCGCACGTGGCCGATGCCGATGCTGCCCTTGAGGCGCGCCATATGACGGGTATGGAAGACATCCCGCACCAGGCCATTGCTCTTGCGCAGCAGGAAGCGGCCCTCATGCCAGGTCATCATGCCGGCGGCATCCTGTCCGCGATGCTGAAGCACCGTCAGGGCGTCATAGATGCCCTGGTTTACCGCCTGCTTGGCCAGAAGGCCCACGATACCGCACATTCCACCTTACCTCGCTTGCCTGGAACTTGCTGTGAAGGGTCGGGCCGGCCGCCAGGGCCGCCCGGAAGTCGTCGATCAGGGAGTCTCATCGGCGGGCGCCGCATCGCGCCCGGGAAGGGAGAGCTCGCGCAGGGAGTCGGCCTCGGGAAGGCGCCCTTCCCAGGCCTCGAACTGGGAGACCGCCCAGTCGCGCAGCTGCTCGAAGTGGGGGCGCAGTTCGGCCTCCTGCCAGGCCTCGAGCTGGGCCAGGGGGGTGAGGCCGATCACGATGGTGGCCAGCACCAGGATGGCCGCACCCTTGGCGGCGCCGAAGGCGGCCCCCATCACCCGGTTGAAGAGGCCCATGCCCACCCACTCCACGGCGGCATGAACCAGCCGAATCACCAGGCCGCAGAGCAGCACCACGCCGAAGATGACCAGCACGAAGGCGAGCACCAGGCGGCCGTCGGCGCTGTCGATCACGCCGGAGAACATGTCCGCCACCGGCTGGGCGAGCACCCGGGCGGCCAGCAGGGCGATGACCCAGGCGGCCAGGCCCAGGGCCTCACGGATCAGCCCGCGCATGAAGCCGGCTACCGCCGTGACGGTCAGCAGGCCGATAAAGATCCAGTCGAGCCAGGTCAGCGCCATCTCAGTTCCTCGCCCGCACCAGCAGGCCCTGGAGGTTGGCCCGGGACTTGAGCTCGTTCATGGCCCGCTCGCCCGCCTCCGAGGAGTCATAGGGGCCGGCGTAGACGGTGGTCAGGTTGTTGTCCCGGGGCTGGCTGTAGGCCGGGAACCCCTGCTCGCGCAGCTGCTGGAGCAGGCGCTCGGCGTTGGCCGGCTCCCCGAAGCTGCCCACCTGGACCGCCCACTCGCCGCCGGAGGCGGCCGGCGCCGGCTGACTGCGGCTGGCGCTCTCGGCCAGGCGCTGGTCGGCGGCCCGGGCCAGTTCGGCAATGGGGTCCACCGCGGGCTCGGAGGCCGGCGCGGGCGCCGGGCTGGGCGAAGGCGCCGCAGGAGCCTCGGCACGGGCCAGCTGCTCGGCGGCCTGCTCGGCCACTTCGGCCACCTCCTCGACGGTGACCTCCTCGACCGGCGACTCCTCGAGGAGAAGCTCCTCCTCACCGGGCGCCGCCACGGGCTCGCCGAACTCGGCGAGGCTGGCCGGGGGCCGGGGCTCCGGCACCTCCTGGCGCGGCACCTCGATGGGCTGCTGGATGGTCAGCACCGGCTGGGGGCGCTCGCTGCGCGGGGCCGGCTCGCTGAACAGCAGAGGAACGAAGATCACCGCCAGGGCGATCAGGATCACCGCACCGCTGATACGCTCACGCCATCCGTACTTCATCGGGCTTCCTCACTGCCGCTGGGGTCTGCCTCAGTCTGACGCGCCGGGGCGGACAGCGCCAGCCACTCGAGCACCTCGCCGACGGTAAAGAAGGAACCGCACACCAGCACGCGATCCTCGGGGGCGAGCCGCTCGGCCAGCCAGGCCGCCGCGGTCGTCGGCGACGCCGCCTGATGCGCCACCCTGGCGCCCTGCCCGATCAGGCGGCCGGCCAGGTCGGCGGCGCTGCGCGCCCGCCCCCCGGCCAGGGTCGCCGTGACCCAGGCATCCACCGCCGGCGCCAGCGCTTCGATCACGCCGTCGGCGTCCTTGTCGCCGAGCATGGCCAGCAGCGCCCAGGTACGCCCGGCACAGTGGCGTGCCGCCAGGCGGCCGGCCAGGTAGCTCGCCGCATGGGGGTTGTGGCCCACGTCCAGGCACCACTGGCCCAGCCACTGCATGCGACCGGGCAGGCTCACCTCGGCAAGGGCCCGGCGGCAGGCATCGGCATCGCGCTCGACGCCGGCAAGCTCGAACGCCTTCAGCGCCGTGGCGGCGTTGTCCAGGGGCAGGCCGGGATCGGGGAGAGCCGGGTCCCAGTCGAAGTCTTCGCCGATGGCATGGACCGGGGCGCCGAGCTCGGCGGCCACCTGGCGTACGCTGGCGGGCAGCTCGCGGCTGCCCAGCACCGCCGGGCGGCCGGGACGCAGGATGCCCGCCTTCTCACGACCGATCTGCTGAAGGTCGGTGCCGAGGAAGGCGGCATGGTCCTGGGCCACCGTGGTGACGATCGCCACGTCCGGGTCGATGACGTTGACCGCATCGAGCCGCCCGCCCAGCCCCACCTCGAGGATGGCCAGGTCCGGCGCGCGTCGGGCGATGGCCCAGAGCGCGCCCAGGGTGCCTACCTCGAAATAGGTGAGGCTGACGGGCTCGCCATCCAGGCGCGCGCGCTCCACGGCGGCAAAGCCCGCCATCAGGGTGGCGTCACTGGCCTCCTCACCGTCCAGGCGCAGCCGCTCGTTATAGCGGATCAGGTGCGGCGAGGTGTAGGCCGCCGTGGAGAGCCCGTGGGCCCGGGCCAGCGCCTCCAGCAGGGCCACGGTGGACCCCTTGCCGTTGGTGCCGGCCACGGTGATCACTCGCTCGGCGATGGGGCCTTCCAGCAGCTCCATCCGCCGGGCGACCTCGGCCACGCGCTCGAGGCCGAGGTCGATGCCCACGGGATGGGCGGCCTCGAGCCGCGCCAGCCAGGCGTCCAGGGTAGTGGGCAGGGGCGCGTCGCTCATCGGATCAGCGTCGGCCCTCTTCCCGGGCGTCGTCGGCCGGGGTCTCCGGCGCCTCGCTACCGGCGGCTTCCACCGGCTCGACGGGCTCCGCGGGGGCCTCGTCGACCACCGCCTGCTGGGCGGCATCGACCAGGTCGGGCTCGGGTTCGGCGATGCCCGCGGCGGGCTGGTGGGTCAGCTTGCGCAGCACGCCGCCCAGGCGGTCGCGCATCTCGCTGCGGTGCACGATCATGTCCACAGCGCCATGCTCGAGCAGGAACTCGCTGCGCTGGAAGCCTTCGGGCAGCTTCTCGCGCACGGTCTGCTCGATGACCCGGGGGCCGGCGAAGCCGATCAGGGCGTTGGGCTCGGCCACGTTGAGGTCGCCCAGCATGGCCAGCGACGCGGAGACGCCGCCGAAGACCGGGTCGGTGAGCACCGAGATATAGGGAATGCCGGCCTGCTTGAGCTTCTCCAGGGCGGCGGAGGTCTTGGCCATCTGCATCAGGGAGAAGAGCGCCTCCTGCATGCGCGCCCCTCCGGAGGCGGAGAAGCAGATCAGCGGAATGCCCTCCTCCAGGGCCAGGGTCGCCGCGCGCACGAACTTCTCGCCCACCACGGCGCCCATGGAGCCGCCCATGAAGGTGAATTCAAAGGCCACCACCACCACCGGCAGGCCATCGAGGCGGCCACGCATGGCGACTAAAGCGTCCTTCTCGCCGGTCTCCTTCTGGGCCGCGGCCAGGCGATCCTTGTACTTCTTGGAGTCGCGGAACTTGAGGCGGTCGACGGGCTCCACCTCGGCGGCGAGCTCCTCGCGACCCTCCTTGTCGAGGAACCAGTCGAGGCGCTTGCGGGCGGTCAGCCGCAGGTGGTGGTCACACTTGGGGCAGACGTTGTGGTGCTTCTCGAGTTCGGGAAGGTAGAGCACCGCCTCGCACTTGGGGCACTTGCGCCACAGGCCGTCGGGCACGCTCGCCCGGCGGTCCTTGCGCTGGATACGCCCCATGGAGGGCACGATCTTGTCTAGCCAGCTCATGTTAGAAAGGGTTCCGTCATCTGGTCGGCGCCCGGGAGAGCCCGGGCGCATGAATCGAGTCGTGTGGCGAGGGCCGCGATCAGCGGGGACTCAGGGCGTCCAGGGCCTGGCGCATCTCGCCCAGCACCGCCTTGAGTTCGCCGGCGATCGCCTCCGGGCGCTCGGCATTCTCGGCGATGCGGCTGACCAGCGCCGAGCCGACGATCACGCCGTCGGCCACCTTGCCCACCTCGGCGGCGGAGGCGCCGTCGCGGATGCCGAAGCCGACGCAGAGCGGCAGGTCGGTCCGTTCGCGCAGCGGCGCCAGGTGGTCGGCGACGTCCTGGGCATTGAGGATCGCCGAGCCGGTCACGCCCTTGAGGGAAACGTAGTAGAGATACCCCTCGCCGTGGGCGCATATTGTAGCGGCCCGGGAGTGGGAAGTGGTAGGGGCAACCAGGAAGATGGAGGCCAGGTCTCGCGACTTGAGAAGCGGGCCGAGCTCCTCGGCCTCCTCCGGCGGCATATCCACGGTCAGCACGCCGTCGACGCCGGCCTCGGCGGCCTGGTCGGCAAAGGCCGCGAAGCCGATGCGCTCCATGGGGTTGAGGTAGCCCATCAGCACCACCGGGGTGGTGCTGTCGGTCTGGCGGAACTCGCGCACCATCTCGAACAGGTGGGAGAGGCGCACGCCGCGCTTGAGCGCACGCTCGCAGGCCTTCTGGATCACCGGGCCGTCGGCCATGGGGTCGGAGAAGGGCACGCCCAGCTCGATGACGTCGGCGCCGGCCTCCACCAGGGCGTGCATGAAGCCCACGGTGTGCTCGGGGCCGGGGTCACCGGCGGTGATAAAGGGGATCAGCGCGCGGCGACCCTGGGCCTTGAGCTCGGCGAAGCGTTGGTCGATACGGTTCATCATTCCCTCAGATCTCGATGCCGTCGAGCTTGGCGACGGTCAGGATGTCCTTGTCGCCGCGGCCCGAGAGGTTGACGACGATGTTCTGGTCGGGGCGCATGGTGGGCGCCAGCACCTTGGCGTAGGCCAGGGCGTGGGCGGACTCCAGGGCCGGCATGATCCCCTCCACGTGGGTTAGCTCCCGGAAGGCCTCGAGCACGTCCTTGTCGTTGGCGGCCACGTAGTTGACCCGCCCCACGTCCTTCCAGAGGGCGTGTTCGGGGCCCACCCCCGGGTAGTCCAGCCCCGCGGAGACCGAGTGGGTGTTGGCGACCTGGCCACCCTCGTCGGACATCAGGTAGGTGCGGTTGCCGTGGAGCACGCCGCGCGGCGCCCCGGAGGAGAGCGGCGCGGCGTGGCGACCGGTCTCGACGCCGTCGCCACCGGCCTCGACGCCGTACATCACCACCTCGTCATCCTCCACGAAGGGGTAGAAGAGCCCCATGGCGTTGGAGCCGCCGCCCACGCAGGCGATCAGGGCGTCGGGCAGCCGGCCGAACTCCTCGAGGGACTGGCGGCGCGCCTCGCGGCCCACCACCGAGTTGAAGTCGCGCACCAGCATCGGATAGGGGTGCGGTCCCGCTACGGTGCCGATGATATAGAAGGTGTCGTCGACGTTGGTGACCCAGTCGCGCAGCGCCTCGTTCATGGCGTCCTTGAGGGTGCGGGTGCCGGACTCCACCGAGATGACGTTGGCCCCCAGCAGGCGCATGCGGTAGACGTTTAGCTTCTGGCGCTGGATGTCCTCGGCGCCCATGTAGACGTCGCACTTGAGCCCCAGGCGGGCCGCCACGGTGGCGCTGGCCACGCCGTGCTGGCCGGCGCCGGTCTCGGCGATCACCCGGGGCTTGCCGCTCTTCTTGGCCAGCAGCGCCTGGCCGATGGTGTTGTTCACCTTGTGGGCGCCGGTGTGGTTGAGGTCCTCGCGCTTGAGCCAGATCTGGGCACCGCCAAGCTGCTTCGACCAACGCTCCGCATGGTAGAGCGGTGAAGGACGACCCACGTAGTGGGCCAGGTCATAGTCGAATTCCGCCTGGAAATCCGGATCATCGCGAAGACTCAGATAAGTCTTCTCCAGCTCATCCAGGGCGAAGCTCAGGGTCTCCGAGACGAACCGTCCGCCGTAGGGGCCAAAGTGGCCGCGGGCATCCGGCAGTCGGGTCAGGTCACTGAACTTGCTCACGAAAGACACCTCACAGGTCGCCAGAAGGGCTTGGGGGATTGAAATCGGTGGCCGAAGCGAGGGGGCGCTCAGCCGGCACGGCGCCGGGCATCGCCCTCGCCCGCCGCGGCCATGAAGGCCGCCATGCGCTCGGCATCCTTGATGCCGGGGGCGGCTTCCACGCCGCCGGAGACATCCACCGCGAAGGGCGCCACGGTGGCGATGGCCTCGGCCACGTTATCGGCGTTAAGGCCTCCGGCGAGGATAACAGGTTTTGCCAGCCCTGCGGGGATTCGCGACCAGTCGAAGGTCTCGCCGGTACCGCCCGGCACCCCGGGGCGGTAGGCGTCGAGCAGCAGCGCCCGGGCACCGCGGTAGGCCTCGGCGGCGGCGGACAGGTCGAGGTCGTCGCGCATGCGCAGCGCCTTGATCCAGGGGCGCCGGAAGCCGTCGCAGAGGGCCGGCGGCTCCTCGCCGTGGAACTGCAGGAGGTCCAGATGCGTGGCGCAGCGCTCGATCAGCGCCGGGTCCTGGTCCACGAAGAGCCCCACCCGAGTGACGAAGGCGGGCACCCGCTCGGCAAGCTCGGCGAGAAGCGCCTCGTCCACGGCGCGCCTGCTGCCGGGCCAGAGCACGAAGCCCAGCGCATCGGCCCCGGCCGCTACGGCGGCATCGACGTCTTCGGGGCGGGTGAGGCCGCAGAGTTTCACGCGAGTACGCTGCATCACGACGCCTCCCCCTGCGCCGCCACCGGCCGGCCGCGGCGAAACTCGACCATGGGGCAGTCGGGCAGCGCACGCTCGCCGGTCCACTCCCCCAGGAAGGCGAGCAGGTTGGGCCCCAGGGGCTCGGCGGGCAGGCCCCAGCGCTCGTCGTAGAGGGAGTCCACGAAGTGCAGGCCGCAGGCCGGCGCGGTGACGTCGGCCCGGGTGCGGTCCTTCAGCGCCATCAGCTCGGCCAGGTAGTCGTCGCCGGCCTCGCCGCGCCCCACGGTGACCAGGGCGCCGACGATATTGCGGATCATGTGGTGCAGGAAGGCGTTGCCCTGGACATCCACCACTACCAGGGGCCCGTGGCGATGCACCTCGATGAAGTGCAGGTGGCGCCAGGCGGTCTTCGACTGGCAGCCGGCGGCGCGGAAGCTGGAGAAGTCATGCTCCCCCACCAGCGCCTGGGCGGCGCGGTGCATGGCATCCGCGTCCAGGGGGTCACGGCACCAGGTGACGTTGGCCCGCTCCAGCACCGGGCGGCTGGGCTGGTTGAGCAGCACATAGCGGTAGCGCCGGGCCAGCGCCTTGAAACGGGAGTGGAACTCGTCGGGCACCTCGCGCACCCAGCGCACGGCGATATCCCGGGGCAGGTTGGCGTTGACGCCGAACACCCAGGCCTTCTGGGAGCGCGGGACCGGGGCATCGAAGTGGATCACCTGGCGGGTGGCGTGCACCCCGGAGTCGGTGCGGCCGCTGGCGTGGATGCGCACCGGCACCCCGGCCACCCTGGCCAGCGCCGCCTCCAGGGCGGCCTGCACCGAGGGGGCATGCTTGAGGTACTGCCAGCCGCAGTAGGCGCTGCCGTCATACTCGACCCCCATGGCAAGGCGTCCGGTCAAGGGGGTACGGTCGTCGAGGGGTTGGAATAGGGTCATGCGATCATCAGGTATCCAGTCGTGTCAGCAACGCCGCGGCCTCGTCGTGAATGGCCGGCTCCTCGCTGAGCATCAGCTTGCCGAGCAGCTCCCGGGCCTGTTCGGCCTCGCCGGCCTCGAGAAGGCGCCGTGCCTCGGCCAGCTGTTCCCGGGCAGCGCTCGAAGAGGACTGGACATTATCCGGGTCCAGGGGCGGGAAGGAAACCTCCTCGACCTCCCACTCCTGGGGCAGCGCCTCGGGCTCCTCATCGGGCGCCTCGACGGGGCGGGGGGAGGTGAACTCGACGCTGGGCTGCATCGGCGTCTCCTCCCGCGGGGCCGGGTCATCATCCAGGCTGGGGGGGCGGTAGTCGATGATCTCGCGGCCATCGTCGAGCCGGCGAGTGGCGATCTCGGGCAGCGGGGAGGCCTCAGGCTCGGCCGAGTGCGGCTCGGAGGCGTCCGGCTCGGAGGCGTCCGGCTCGCTAGCGCCAGGCTCGGGGGCCGTCGGCTGGCCGGCGCCGTAGCGCTCCAGCAGGCGCTCGACCTCCTCGCGCACCGCCGGGCTCCCCCCTTCATGGAGGCGCCGCGCCTCCTGCTCGGCCTCCTCCCGATTGCCCTGCTCGAGATGGACGGTCAACAGCTTGAGCCGCAGGTCGTCACGCTCGGGCTCCCGAGCGAGGCTGGTATCGAGCAGCTCCCGGGCCTGGTCGTAGCGGCCGTAGGCAATAAAGATATCGGCCTCGCTGATCGCTTCGGCCTGGGGCAGCGCCCCCTGGACGGAGTGCACCGGCGCAGCACCGGGGTCGGACGACGCCTGCGGCGACACCGGCGGCTGGGCACCGGGCACCCCGACCCGCACGGCGCCCGCCGTGGCGCCGCCGGCCTCCTCCTCGCGACGGCGACGGCGGACTACCAGCCAGATCGCCAGCAGCGCGGCCAGGCCGGCGCCGCCCAGCACCAGGTTGCGATCCACCTCGCCCTGGTAGACGGCCCCCCACCAGGGAGTTTCCTCCGCCTCGCTGCCGGGCGTGGCGATGCCACCGGCACCGGGGCCGTCAGCGCCCGCCCCTCCGGCGGCCAGGGCCGCCAGCTGTTCCTGCAGCGCTTCCAGCTGCTGGCGCATCTCGCCCAGCTCGCCCTGAAGCTCATCGCGCTCCTCCTGCACCGCCTCGAGGGTCTGCTGACTCTCCAGCCAGCGGGCCTCGAGGCGCACCAGGCGCTCGTCGCTGCCCAGCTCCCCGTCACCAGAGGGCACGCCCCCCAGGAGGGCATCAAGCAGGTCGGGATCGATCTCCAGCGCGGCGCTGCCCTCGACGTCGCCCTCTTCCGCGTCGCCGCCCGCGTCGCCGCCCGCCTCGCCGCCCGCCTCGCCGCCGACCTCCCCCTCATCGGCCACCTGGGCATCAGTCAGCAGCGTCAGCCGCGGACTCTCGGCAGCGGCGGCGGGCTCATCGACGGCCGGAGCAGCGCTTCCACGGCTGGCCCAGGCCCGATGCATCTCCCTGACAAGACGCTCGGCCGCGGCACCGGAGCGCGCGGCAATGACCTCCCGGCTCGGTACCACCAGGGTGACGCCGGCGCGCATGGCGTTGATATTGCCCGACGGGAAGGCCTCGGGATTGGCCTCCACCAGAGCCACCATCATCTGGTTCATGCTGATGCCGCTATCCGGCCGCAGGCGTCCTGCCACCCCCCACAGGGTGTCACCGCTACGGACTCGGGCCGGGTTGCCGGCCTGGGCCGGGGTAGTGGACGGTTGCGGCGCCGCCGCCGTGGGACTCGTGGTAGGCGCTGGCTCCGCTGATGCGACGGAGGCCGGGGCCGCACGCCGGCTGCCACTGACCAGCGCCGGCATCTGGTCATAGTCGGGCGGGTCGAGCAGCAGGGTGACCTCCCGGAGCTGCTGGCCGCCCGGCCAGTCGAAGCGCAGCAGCAGGTCGAGCCAGGGCTCCCGCACCGTACGCTCGGTGGTGAGGTCCACCACCAGCCGCCCCTGCCGCTGCTCCACCGCCAGTCTGACGCTTGCCGCCAGCGGCGTCCGAGGCAGGCCAGCCGCCGCGAAGGCGCGCTCGTCCGCCACCGAGACATTGAGCAGGTCGGCCTGGATCCCGGCAGAGTCGGTGAGCGGGATGGTGGCGCGCAGCGGCGCATTGAGGGTCGAGCGCACCTCGGCCTCCCCCAGGCCAAGCGCCTGGCTCTGGGCGGCATAGACCATCAGGGTCAGCAGAGCAGCGGATTTCGACAAGGCGAGCTTCGTCACGGCGAGTTGCGACCTGTGCGTCATGAAATGTTCCCGGAATCACACCATACCGCAGCATGATGCTGATGGTGTTTTTTACATTATGAGAACATTTTATATCATCTATACGCAGTTGGGGCGCCCCTCCCGGAGGGGCGCCCCACTCAACCTGCCGGCTGGAGCCAGCGAGGGCCTTACTGTTCGCGCAGGATCTTGAGCATGCGCTTGAGCGGCTCGGCGGCCCCCCACAGCAGCTGGTCGCCAACGCTGAAGGCGGAGAGGTACTCGCCGCCCATGGCCAGCTTGCGCAGGCGGCCCACCGGCACGGTGAGGGTGCCGGTGGCGGCGGCCGGGGTCAGGTCGCGGATGGTCGCTTCCTTGTCGTTGGGCACCAACTTGACCCACTCATTGTGCTTGGCCAGACGATCCTCGATCTCGTCCAGGGGCACGTCCTTCTTGAGCTTGATGGTGAAGGCCTGGCTGTGGGAGCGCATCGCGCCGATGCGCACGCAGAGGCCGTCGATGGGAATGGGATTGTTGTCGAGGCCGAGGATCTTGTTGGTCTCGACGCTGCCCTTCCACTCCTCGCGGCTCTGGCCGTTGTCGAGCTTGGTGTCGATCCAGGGCAGCAGGCTGCCGGCCAGGGGCGCGGTGAAGTTCTCGGTGGGGAAGTCGCCCGAGCGCATCGCGGCGGTGACCTTGCGGTCGATGTCGAGGATGGCGCTGGCCGGGTTGGCGAGCTCGTCGGCCACGCTGTCGCGCAGAGCGCCCATCTGGCTCAGCAGCTCACGCATATGCTTGGCCCCGGAGCCGGAGGCGGCCTGGTAGGTCATGGAGGTCATCCACTCCACCAGGTCGGCCTCGAAGAGGCCACCCAGGCCCATCAGCATCAGGCTGACGGTGCAGTTGCCGCCGACGAAGGTCTTGGCGCCGCGGGCCAGCTGGGCGTCAATGACATGACGGTTGACGGGATCGAGGATGATGGTGGCCTCATCCTCCATGCGCAGGGTGCTAGCGGCGTCGATCCAGTAGCCCTTCCAGCCGCTGGCGCGCAGGTCGCCATAGACCTGCTTGGTGTAGTCGCCGCCCTGGCAGGTGATGATGACGTCCAGCACCTTGAGCTCGTCGATGGCAGTGGCATCCTTCAGCGGAGGCACGTCCACGCCGACGTCGGGGCCGGCCTGGCCGACCTGGGAGGTGGTGAAGAAGACCGGCTCGATGCCGTTGAAGTCTCCATCTTCCACCATGCGCTGCATGAGCACGGAACCGACCATGCCGCGCCAACCGACGAAACCGACTTTCAACATGTGAAGTCCTCCAGAAATCGAATGTGGGAAGTATTATACAGAACCGAGCGCCGAGCTGCAGGGCGCAGGCAGCAGGCAGCAGGCAGCAGGCAGGGGTCAGACCCTTAAGTATGCTTTGGCCTGGAAGGCCAAAGCATACTTAAGGGTCTGACCCCGAGCGGAGCGGTGCCACCCCGAGCGGCGAGCGGCGACCCCGAGCAGGGTACGGCTGTCCCTTACAGCGCCTCGAAGGCTGCCAGCACGGCGTCACCCATCTCGGCGGTGGAGACGGTGCGGGTGCCCTCGGAGGCAATATCCGCGGTTCTCAGGCCGTCGTCCAGCACCTTGCCCACGGCGTCCTCGATGCGCTGGGCGAGTGCGGGCTCGTCCAGGGAGTAGCGCAGCATCATGGCCACCGAGAGGATGGTGGCGAGCGGGTTGGCGATGCCCTGGCCGGCGATGTCCGGGGCGCTGCCGTGGCAGGGCTCGTACATGCCCTGGCCGCTCTCGTTGAGCGACGCCGACGGCAGCATGCCGATGGAGCCGGTGAGCATGGCGGCGGCATCCGACAGAATGTCGCCGAACATGTTGCCGGTGACCATGACATCGAACTGCTTGGGCGCGCGCACCAGCTGCATGGCGGCGTTGTCGACGTACATGTGGGAGAGCTCGACGTCCGGGTACTCCGGCGCCAGCCGCTCCATCACCTCGCGCCACAGGATGGTGACCTCGAGCACGTTGGCCTTGTCCACGGAGCAGAGCTTCTTGCCGCGTTTCTGGGCCATCTCGAAGGCGACCCGGCCGATGCGCTCGATCTCGCTCTCGGAGTAGACATAGGTATTGAAGCCGACGCGCTGGCCGTCGCGCTCCTCGATACCCCGGGGCTGGCCGAAGTAGATGCCGCCAGTGAGCTCGCGCACGATCATGATGTCGAGGCCGGCCACCAGCTCGGGCTTGAGGCTGGAGGCCTCGGCGAGCTGCGGGTAGGTGATCGCCGGACGCAGGTTGCCGAAGAGGCCCAGGTTCTTGCGCAGGCCGAGCAGCCCCTTCTCCGGGCGCTTGCTCAAGTCCTCGAGCGTGTCCCACTGGGGGCCGCCCACGGCGCCGAGCAGGATGGCCCGGGCGGCTTTGGCCTTCTCGAGGGTCTCGGCGGGCAGCGGCTCGCCGTGGGCGTCGTAGGCGGAGCCGCCGACCAGGGCCTCTTCCACCTCGACGTCCAGGCCCCGGGCCTGGCAGGCGGCCAGGATGCGGCTCGCCTGGGCGGTGATCTCGGGGCCGATGCCGTCACCCGGCAGTACCAGAATCTTCTGAGTCATCTTTTCATTAATCCTTGTTGTAAGCCGTAAGCCAGGATGGCGCCACCAAACGTTGCAGCAAGGGGGCTACTTACCGCTTAAAGCTTACCGCTCCGGGCGAAGCCCGGTTAGTCGCGGAACAGCCAGGGGCGCGCGGCCCGGTGCTTGGCCTCGAAGGCGCGGATCGCCTCCTCGTCCTTAAGGGTGATGCCGATATCGTCGAGGCCCTCGAGCAGGCAGTGCTTGCGGAAGGGGTCCACCTCGAACTCGATGACTTCGCCGGCGGGCGTGGTGAGGCGCTGGTGCTCCAGGTCAAGGTCCAGGGCGTAGCCTTCGCTGGCCTCCACCTCCTTGAACAGGCGGTCCACCGTCTCCTCGGGGAGGGTGATCAGCAGGATGCCGTTCTTGAAGGCGTTGTTGTAGAAGATATCGGCGAAGCTCGGGGCGATCACCGCCCGGAAGCCGAAGTCCTCCAGCGCCCAGGGGGCGTGCTCACGGGAGCTGCCGCAGCCGAAGTTGCGGCGGGCGAGCAGCACGCTGGCGCCCTGGTAGCGGGGCTGGTTGAGCACGAAGTCGGGGTTGAGCGGCCGGTTGGAGCAGTCCTGGCCCGGATAGCCCTCGTCGAGGTAGCGCAGCTCGTCGAAGAGGTTGACGCCGAAGCCGGTGCGCTTGATCGACTTCAGGAACTGCTTGGGAATGATCAGGTCGGTGTCGACGTTGGCCCGGTCGAGGGGCGCGACGAGACCTTCGGTGCGTTCGAACTTCTTCATGGCTCAGGCCTCCTCAAGGGTGCGGACGTCAACGAAATGGCCGGCGATAGCGGCGGCGGCGGCCATGGCCGGGCTCACCAGGTGGGTACGCCCGCCGTAGCCCTGGCGCCCCTCGAAGTTGCGGTTGGAGGTGGAGGCGCAGTGCTCGCCGGCGCCGAGCTTGTCGGCATTCATGGCCAGGCACATGGAGCAGCCGGGCTCGCGCCACTCGAAGCCCGCCTCGATGAAGATGCGGTCGAGCCCCTCCTCTTCCGCCTGGCGCTTCACGAGGCCGGAGCCCGGGACCACCATGGCGAGCTTGATGGTGTCGGCGACCTTCTTGCCGCGGGCCACCTTGGCCGCTTCGCGAAGATCCTCGATGCGCGAGTTGGTGCAGGAGCCGATAAACACCTTGTCGAGGCGGATATCGGTGATCTTCTGCTTGGGGGCCAGGCCCATGTACTCAAGCGCCCGGGTGTAGCCGTTGCGCAGGGTCTCATCGGCCTGCTCGGCGGGGTCGGGGACCTCGCCGCCGATGCCGGTGACCATCTCGGGGCTGGTGCCCCAGCTGACCTGGGGCTCGATCTCGGCGGCGTCGAGCACCACCACCTGGTCAAACTCGGCGTCGGCATCGGAGACCAGGCCGCGCCAGTCGGCCACGGCCGCCTGCCACTGCTCACCGGTGGGGGCGTAGGGGCGGTTGGCGACGTAGTCGATGGTGGTGTCATCCACGGCGATCAGGCCGACGCGCGCACCGGCCTCGATGGCCATGTTGCAGACCGTCATGCGGCCCTCCATGGAGAGGCTCTGGATGGCGCTGCCGGCGAACTCGATGGCGTAGCCGGTGCCGCCGGCGGTGCCGATCCTGCCGATGATGGCCAGCACCACGTCCTTGGCGGTGACGCCCACGCCGAGATCGCCCTCGACGCGCACCTGCATGTTCTTCATCTTCTGGGTCAGCAGGCACTGGGTGGCCAGCACGTGCTCCACCTCGGAGGTGCCGATGCCGTGGGCCAGCGCCCCGAAGGCGCCGTGGGTGGCGGTGTGGGAGTCGCCGCAGACCACGGTCATGCCCGGCAGGGTGGCGCCCTGCTCCGGGCCCACCACGTGGACGATGCCCTGGCGCGGGTCGTTGATGCCGAATTCGGTGATGCCGAACTCGTCGCAGTTGTCATCCAGGGTCTGGACCTGGATCAGGGAGACCGGATCCTTGATGCCCTTGTTGCCCTGGGCGCGCTCCTCCAGGGTGGTGGGCACGTTGTGGTCGGTGGTCGCCAGGTTGGCGTCCAGGCGCCACGGCTTGCGGCCCGCCAGGCGCAGGCCCTCGAAGGCCTGGGGCGAGGTGACCTCGTGGAGCATGTGGCGGTCGATGTAGATCAGCGCGGTGCCGTCGTCGCGCTCCTTGACGAGGTGCTGCGACCACAGCTTGTCGTAGAGTGTCTGGCCTGCCATATCGTTTCTCCCGGGCTCGAAGCCCCTTCATGTCATGTCCGGTCTCACCCAGTGTCCGGCGGCTCGCCCATAAAATCAATTCATGTTATTTATGGATTGCATTCCTTATGGGAATAGGACAATGGAGGCACCATGGATACCCAGAGCCTGCAGGCCTTCCTGGCGGTGGCCGAGAGCGGCAGCTTCTCCCGGGCGGCGGAGCAGCTGCACCTGACCCAGCCCGCGGTCAGCAAGCGCATCGCCGCCCTCGAAGCCCAGATCGGCGCGCGGCTCTTCGACCGCATCGGCCGCGCCATCGGCCTGACCGAGGCGGGCCGGGTGCTGCTGCCCCGGGCCCGGCAGATACTGGTGATGGTGGACGACAGCCGCCGCGCCCTGGGCAACCTGAGCCATGACGTGGCCGGCAGCCTGACGCTGGCCACCAGCCACCATATCGGCCTGCACCGCCTGCCGCCCCTGCTCAAGGCCTATACCCGGGCCCACCCCGGGGTGCGCCTGGATCTGCACTTCCTCGACTCCGAGGAGGCCTATCAGGGGGTGCTGGACGGGGAGCTGGAGATCGCCGTGGTGACCCTGGCGCCCCATCCGGATCCGCAGCTCGAGGTGGTGCCGATCTGGGTCGACCGGCTCTGCTTCGTCTGCGCCCCCGACCATCCCCTGGCCGCGCTGCCGCGCCCCTCCCTGCAGGCGCTGTGCGCCCACGACGCCGTGCTGCCCGGCCCCCACACCTTCACCCGGGGGCTGATCGAGGCGCGCTTTGCCGCGGCCGGCCTGCGCCTGCCGGTGGCGCTCTCCACCAACTACCTGGAGACCCTCAAGATGATGACCGCCATCGGCCTGGGCTGGAGCCTGCTGCCCGAGCGCCTGGTGGCCGGCGAGCTCCACGAGCTGACCATCGACCATCCGCCCATCCACCGCCCCCTGGGCTATCTCGTGCACCGCAGCCGCACCCTCTCCAATGCCGCCCGGGCCATGCTCGCGGCCCTGGAGGCGGCCCGGGAGCCGGCGGCGAAGACAGCCGCCGGGTGAGTCGTTAGACTGCTCACATTTGAGCCTGGAGCCTGCACCTTGCCCCCTGCCCCATCGCCCTCCCTTCGCCACGCCCTGGCCGGCGGCCTGATCCTGACCGGACTCGCCCTGCAGGTGATGCGCCTGGCCGGGCTGCCGGTGGCGCTGGGGGCGGTCAGCCTCTCCCTCTGGCTGGGGGTGGTGCTGCTGTGGCGAGACCTGGGGCGGCGCAACCGCCTCCAGGCCGGCGCCCTGGCCGGCACCGGCCTGGTCCTGCTGCTGGCCGCCGCCCTGGTGTTCGACGCCGAGATCGCCTGGCTCGGCATCCTGGACGGCAACAGCTATGTGGTGGCCATGCTGGTGGGAGTGAGCTTCATCGGCCTGATCGGCAGCCGGCGAGGCCACGCGCCGCTGCCGGGCAGCGCCGTCACCGGGCGGCGCGGCACCGCCGGCACCTGGCTCGGGGTGCACCTGCTCGGCGCCGTGCTCAACCTCTCCACGGTGTTCATGGTGGGCGACCGGCTGCGCCGCCACGGCGAGCTCTCGCTGCCCCAGCTGCTGGCCTTGAATCGCGGCCTCTCCAGCGCCGCCCTCTGGTCGCCCTTCTTCGCCTCCATGGGCGTGGTGATGACCCTGGCCCCGGAGATGCGCTTCGCCAGCGTGCTCGCCGTGGGGCTGCCCCTGGGGCTGGCGGCGGGGGCGCTGTCGCTGGCCGACCTGTCGCGGCGTTTTGCACTCGCCGAGGTGCCCGGCTACTCCCTCTCGCCGGGGAGCCTCATGATGCCGGTGGCCATGGCCGTCCTGGTGCTGCTCTTTCACTATCGACTGACGCCCTCGCTCTCCATCGTCAGCATCATCACCTTCCTGCTGCCGGCGGTGGCCCTGGCCAGCAACCTGCCCCGGGGGCCGCGCTGGACCCTGCGCCGGGTGCGCGGCCACGCCCTGGAGCGGCTGCCGGCCATGCGCGGCGAGATCTCGCTATTCCTTTGTGCGGGGCTGCTTACCCAGGGGCTCTCGGCCTTTATCGACGCGGCCACCGGCAGCCAGTGGACCCTCTTCGAGCACTTCGGCGCTCCCCAGGCGGCGCTGAGCTTCCTGGCCATCGTGGCCAGCGCCGTGGCGGGGCTGCACCCCATCATCGGCGTTTCGGTGCTCGCCTCCATGCTGGAGCTGCCCGGCAGCCGCCAGACGCTGTTCGCCTTCGTGGCACTGGCCGCCTGGGCGGTGGGCACCAGCGTCGGGCCGCTCTCCGGCATCAACCTCTCGCTGCAGGGGCGCTACGGCATCAGCGGCGGCGTGATGATGCGCCACAACCTGGGCTACGCCGCCGCCCTCTCGGCCCTGGTGGTAGGGGCCATCGTCCTGCTCGACGCCTGGCTTTGACGGCCAGAGGCGCCCTACTGCGATACCCGCCGGAAGTAGCGGTGGCCGCACTGGTGGCAGGGCTCGATGCGGGTGAGTTCGGGGAGGTCCACCTCGGCATCGCAGTGCACGCAGGCCATGCGGCCGGGCACCGCCATCTCGCCCTCGCAGTAGTCCGCCTGGGCCGCCTCCAGGTCCTCCTCGAAGCGTTCGCGCTCTACCACGCTGCGGTCGGCGATGGAGAGCAGCGACTCGCTCACCTTGCGCGACAGCGCCGAGAGGTCGATGCCGAGCCAGGTCGCCACGCTCTCGCCGCCGGCGCTGAGGTAGCGGCGCATGTTCCTAAGGTCGCGCTCGACCCAGGCGCGCAGCAGCGAGAGCTCATCCTTGGTGAACTCCTCGAGCTCCGCCTCGAACTCCACGGCCTCGTCGAGCTCCTTCTGCAGGTTCTCCCAGGTGAGCTCGTGGGCCCCCTCCCGCAGGCGCTCGAGCATCCGCTCGTAGCCTTCGCGCAGGCGGTGCTCCTGATGGGGCTGGTGGGAATCGCTCATGATCTGCTCCTGTTCCTGAGGGGTGCCGGCAGGACCGGGCATAGCCGGGCCGGGCCGTGCTGGGGTATCCTTGCCTACCATTTAGACGACTTCCTGCCGGTAGTTCAACGTCTTGACGCACAAAGCGCCCCAGACCCCGACGCCGGACAAGCCCCGTTGACCCGCAAGGTACCCGTAGACAGCGATGGACGCACAGTACAAGCCCCAAGAGATCGAACGCGACGCCCAGCAGTTCTGGGAGAAGAACCAGTGCTTCAAGGCGGTGGAAGACGCCACTCGCGAGAAGTTCTACTGCCTGTCGATGTTCCCCTATCCCAGCGGCAAGCTGCACATGGGGCACGTGCGCAACTACACCATCGGCGACGTGGTCTCCCGCTACCAGCGCATGCAGGGCCGGAACGTGCTGCAGCCCATGGGCTGGGACGCCTTCGGCATGCCGGCGGAGAATGCCGCCATCCAGAACCGGGTACCGCCGGGCGAGTGGACCTACGCCAACATCGACTACATGCGCAACCAGCTCCAGGCGCTGGGCTTCGCCTACGACTGGAGCCGCGAGTTCGCCACCTGCGACGTGGACTACTACCGCTGGGAGCAGTGGTTCTTCACCAGGCTGGTGGAGAAGGGGCTGGTCTACAAGAAGATGTCCACGGTGAACTGGGACCCGGTGGATCAGACGGTGCTCGCCAACGAGCAGGTGATCGACGGCCGCGGCTGGCGCTCCGGGGCCCCGGTGGAGCGCAAGGAGATCCCGCTCTGGTTCCTCAAGATCACCGACTATGCCGAAGAGCTGCTGGCCGACCTGGACCGCATCGAGTGGCCCGAGCAGGTCAAGACCATGCAGCGCAACTGGATCGGCAAGTCCCGCGGCATCGAGCTGTCGTTTGACATCCAGGACGCCGCCGGCACCCGGGCCGAGCCGCTCGCGGTCTACACCACCCGCCCCGACACCCTGTTCGGCGTGACCTATGTGGCCGTGGCCGCGGGCCACCCCCTGGCCAAGGCCGCCGCCGAGAGTAACGCCGAACTGGCCGCCTTCTGCGAGGAGTGTGCCAAGGGGGGCACCTCCGAAGCGGAGCTCGCCACCCGCGAGAAGAAGGGCATGCCTACCGGCCATGTGGCGGTGCATCCGCTGACCGGCCGCGAGGTGCCGGTCTATGTGGCCAACTTCGTGCTGATGGAGTTCGGCACCGGCGCGGTGATGGCGGTACCGGCCCACGACCAGCGCGACTGGGAGTTCGCCACCAAGTACGGCCTGCCCATCGAGGCGGTGATCGCCGACGCCGACGGCAAGGCCCCGGACCTCTCCCAAGGGGCCCATGATGACTACGGGACCCTGATCCACTCCGGGGAGTTCGACGGCCTGGACTTCGAGGCGGCCTTCGATGCCATCGCCGCCAAGCTCGCCGAGCTCGGCCGCGGCGAGGTCAAGACCAACTTCCGCCTGCGCGACTGGGGCGTGGCCCGCCAGCGCTACTGGGGCGCGCCGATCCCGGTCAAATACGGCCCCGAGGGCCAGACGGTGCCGCTCACCGACGAGGAGCTGCCGGTCGCCCTGCCCATGGAGGTCACCGTGGACGCCACCGGCTCGCCGCTCAAGCGCATGCCGGAGTTCTCGGACCTGGGCGACGGCTGGGTGCGCGAGACCGACACCTTCGACACCTTCATGGAGTCCTCCTGGTACTTCGCGCGCTTCTGCTGCGCCGACAACATGGAGGCGATGCTCGACGCGCGCGCCGACTACTGGCTGCCGGTGGATCTCTACATCGGCGGCATCGAGCACGCCATCCTGCACCTGCTCTATGCGCGCTTCTTCACCAAGCTGATGCGCGACCTGGGCCTGGTCAACGTCGACGAGCCCTTCCAGCGCCTGCTCACCCAGGGCATGGTGATCGCCGAGACCTTCTACCGGGAGCTGCCCAGCGGCGGCAAGGAGTGGTTCAACCCCGCCGACGTGGAGGTCCAGCGCGATGAGAAGGGGCGCCCGATCAGCGCCGTGCTGATCGAGGACGGAGAGCCGGTGGTGATGGGCGGCATCGAGAAGATGTCCAAGTCCAAGAACAACGGCGTCGACCCCCAGTCGATGATCGACCGCTTCGGCGCCGACACCGTGCGCCTCTTCATGATGTTTGCCGCCCCGCCGGAGCAGTCCCTGGAGTGGTCCGACGCCGGCGTGGAGGGGGCCAGCCGCTTCCTCAAGCGCCTCTGGCGCCTGGTCAGCGAGCACCTGGCCGCCGGCACCCCCGGCGAGCTGGACCGCGACGCCCTCACCGAGGCCCAGCGCGAGCTGCGCCGCAAGACCCACGAGACCATTCGCAAGGCGGGCGACGACATCGGCCGGCGTACCACCTTCAACACCGCCATCGCCGCGGTGATGGAGCTGACCAACGCCCTGGGCCGCTTCGACGACGCCTCGCCCCAGGGGCTGGCGGTGGCCCGGGAGGCGGTGGAGGCCTGCGTGCTGCTGCTCGCTCCCATCACGCCCCACGCCTGCCACGCCCTCTGGGCGGCACTGGGCCACGCCGTGCCGGTGATCGATGCCCGCTGGCCCGCCGTCGACGAGGCGGCGCTGACCCGGGACACCATCGAGCTGGTGGTCCAGGTCAACGGCAAGCTGCGCGCCCGCCTCGAGGTGGCCGCCGACGCCGACAAGGCGGCCATCGAGGCCCAGGCCCTCGCGGCGGAGAACGTCCAGCGCCACACCGAAGGCAAGACGATCCGCAAGGTGATCGTGGTGCCCGGCAAGCTGGTCAATATCGTGGTCTCCTGAGGAGGGCCAAGGGCATGCAGCGACGCACCTTTCTCACCCTGGGCCTGGCCGGCACCGCCGGCCTGGCACTCGCCGGCTGCGGCTTTCGCCTGCGCGGCTTCGACGATCCGTCCCCGGTGCTCGACGAGCTGGCCCTGGCCGGCCCGGACGGCGAGCTCTCCCGCCTCGCCCGGGAGCGCCTGGAGGCCGCCGGCACCCGGGTCCAGGAGGGTGCCGCCCTGCGCCTCAATCTGGGCGAGGCGGAGATCCGCCGCCGCCGCCTCAGCGTGCTCGACTCGGGTCCCCGCGACGAGGAGATGACCCTCGTCGCCCCCTTCTCGGTCCAGCGCGCCAGGGATGGCGCCTACCTGCTCGACCAGCAGCGCCTGGAGGTCTCCACCCGCTATACGGTGAGCGACGCCGACCTGCTGAACCAGGAGGAGCTGCGCGAAGAGGCCCGCCGGGAGCTTCTCGACGCCGCCGTCCGCCAGCTCCTCGACCGCCTGCGCCCCCTGTGAAGGCACCCTCATGAAAGTCTTCCCCGACAAGCTGGCCGATGCGCTGGCCAAGAAGCTGCCGCCGGTGGTGATCGTCGCCGGCGAGGAGCCGCTGCAGCACATGGAGGCCTGCGACGCCGTGCGCGCCGCGGCCCGCGCTCGGGGCATCGAGGAGCGGGAGATTCTCCACGTGGAGGGCAACTTCGCCTGGGGGCGCCTCCACGAGGCCTCCGCCAGCCTCTCGCTCTTCGCCAGCGCCAAACTGATTGAGCTGCGCCTGGCCGGCAGCAGCCTCGGTCAGGAGGGCGCCAAGGCGCTGAAGGCCTATGCCGAGGAGATGAAGGGCAGCGACAACGTGCTGCTGCTCGCCATGGGCAAGCTCGACTTCCGCCAGCAGAAGAGCGCCTGGTTCCAGGCGCTGGACAAGGCTGGCCTCTTCGTGCCGGTATGGCCGGTGGACCTCTCCCGGCTGGGCTTCTGGCTGCGGGACCGTGCGGGAAGGTACGGCCTCAACCTCGACCTGGACGCCGCCCGCCTGCTCGGCGAGCGCACCGAAGGCAATCTGCTGGCCGCCGACCAGGAGCTGCAGAAGCTCGCCCTGCTGCTGCCCCCGGGGGCTAGGGTCGCCCCACGTGACGTGGCCGGCGGCGTGGCCGAGAGCGCCCGTTTCGACGTCTTTACCCTGGTGGACGCCTGCCTCAAGGGAGAGCGCATCCGCGTGACCCGCATCATGGCAGGGCTGCGGGGCGAGGGTGTGGAGCCCCCCATCGTGCTCTGGGCGCTGACCCGGGAGCTGCGCACCCTGCTCTCCCTGCACCAGCACCTGGACCAGGGCCAGAGCTTCGAGCACGCCTGCAAGGCCCAGAAGCCCGCCATCTTCGAGAAGCGCCGCCCCGCCTACCAGCAGGCAATCTCTCGCCTGCCGGTGAAGCGCCTGCACAAGCTGCTGCTCTTCGCCCAGCGTCTCGACCTCGCCATCAAGGGGGCCGGCGCCCTGCCCCCCTGGGACGGCCTGCACGACCTGGCGCTGACACTCGCCGGCGGCCGCGGCCTGCTCGCCGAGATGCCCGCCTCCTACCGGATCCCGTGAAAGCCCCAGGCGTTGATCGCCAAGGGCATGAAATCTCACACCATTTCATCCTATACTGTGCCGGTATCATCGTGACGCACACCCGTTCGCCAGGAAGCGACGCGTGGATCATCAAGGAGCCGGAAGCCCACTCGAAGAAGAAGGAACACCGACATGATGAAGAAGCTCTGCCGCTACCTGAGCCCGCTGCTGATCGCCGCCCTGATGCTGGGCAGCCTCCCCGCGGTCGCCGCTCCGGCCCCCGCCGGCAGCGACCTGATCACCACCCAGGCGGCCCTGAACGCCGATCGCGGCCAGGCCGATCGCGAGCGGATCCAGGAGATCCTGACCCGCAGCGACGTCCAGGAGCAGCTGGTCGCCCAGGGCGTTGACCCCGCCGAGGTCGAGGCCCGGGTCGCGGCGCTCTCCGACGCCGAGGCCGCCCAGATGGCCGAGCAGCTGGAGCAGCTGCCCGCCGGCGCCAGCGCCGTAGGCGCCCTCTTTGCGGTCTTCGTGATCCTGCTGGTCACCGATATCCTCGGCCTGACCAACGTCTTCCCCTTCACCCGCTGAGGGGAGTGCCATGATCGACTGCCCTGTCCGGCAGCCGGCGGCAGCACCTGCCAGGAACGCCCGCCCCGCGGGCGTTCTTGCGTTGATGCTGACGATCCTGCTGGTCGCCGGCTGTGCTGCCACGCCGCGCCTCCCCGAGTCCACCGAGCAGTCCCTGCCCCGCCAGCTGCTGCTCGATGAGGTCCCCTTCCATGCCCAGCGCGACTACCAGTGCGGCCCGGCATCGCTTGCCATGGTGCTCAATGACGGCGGCATCGATGTGGATGTCGACACCCTGATCCCCCAGGTCTTCCTGCCCGGCCGCGACGGCAGCGTGCAGCCTGAGATGCTGGCCACGGTGCGCCGCCACGGACGAATTCCCTTCCTGATCGACGGCCGCCTGGATGCCCTGCTGCTGGAGCTCGCCGCCGGGCATCCGACGGTGGTGATGCAGAACCTGGCGCTGCCCGCCTGGCCCATGTGGCACTATGCGGTGGCCATCGGCTTCGATCTCGACCGTGACGAGCTCATTCTCCACAGCGGGGAGGAGCCGCGCCGCATCGAGTCCTTCCGCCGCTTCGACGCCACCTGGGCGCGCAGCGAGCGCTGGGCCTTCGTGGCCCTCCCCCCCGGCGAGCTGCCGGTCGGGGCGCGCCCCCACCGCGCCATGGAAGCGATCAGCGACTTTGAACGCACCCAGGGGGTGGAGGCCGCCCTGCCCGCCTGGGAGGCGCTGGCCGAGCGTTTCCCAAGCCAGGGCATGGTGCAGTTCGGCCTGGGCAACGCCCGCCACGCCGGCGGTGACGCCGAGGGCGCCATTGCGGCCTTCGAGCAGGCGGTTGCAGCCGAGCCGGGGCTCGCCGTGGCCTGGCTCAACCTGGGCCTGGCCAGGCGCGGCCAGGGCGATACCGCCGGCGCCCGGGAGGCTCTGGAGCGCGCTGCCGCCCTGCCCGGTCACTGGCAGCCCCATGCCCACCGGGCCCTTGAAGACATCGAGGAGGCGTCCCCATGAGCTACGCTATCGTGATCAAGCGCATCTATCAGGCGGCCGAGGAGGACGATGGTGCCAGGGTGCTGGTCGACCGCCTCTGGCCGCGGGGCAAGAACGAGGCGAGTCTGGCGTTGACCGAGTGGTACCGGGACGCCTCACCCAGTCCCACCCTGCGCCGCCAGTACCACCAGGGTGATATCAGCGCCTTCGTCTTTGCCGTGCGCTATCGCGGCGAGCTGCGCGATGACCCTGCCCGGCTGATCCCGCTGATGCGCTATGCCCGCCGCGGCCGACTCACCCTGCTCACCGCCTCGCGGAACCTCGAGGCCTCCCACCTGCCGATTCTCCAGGAGGCGCTGCTGCGGGCGCTGCGGGAGGAGGATGCTGCGGACCTGGAAACCGCCTCGCCGCCCTGCTATGCCCATGAGCTGAAGGAACGCTGAGCCCCGCACCCTGAAACGACGAACCCCGCGGGGCGCGGGGTTCGTCTCAGCGTGTCTCTGTACAGAGGAGCCGGCGACAGAGCGGGTTCAGAACACCCGGTTCATGCCGTTCATGGCCGCGACGCGGTAGGCCTCGGCCATGGTGGGGTAGTTGAAGGTGGTGCTGACGAAGTACTTGAGGCTGTTGGCCTCCCCCTTCTGCTGCATGATCGCCTGGCCGATGTGCACGATCTCCGAGGCCTGGTCGCCGAAGCAGTGGATGCCGTAGATCTCCAGGGTATCCTGATCGAAGAGGATCTTGAGCATCCCCACGGTATCGCCGGTGATCTGGGCCCGGGCGGTATCCTTGAAGAAGGCCTGCGCCACCTCGTAGGGCACCTTCTGCTCGGTCAGCTCGCGCTCGTTGCGCCCGAAGGAGCTGATCTCCGGAATGGTGTAGATACCGGTAGGCACCTCGGTGACGTAGCGAAACTCCTCGGCGAGCATCTCGCTGGAGGCGTTGAGCCCCTGATCGTAGGCGGCACTGGCCAGGCTCGGCCAGCCGATCACGTCGCCGGCGGCGTAGATGTGTGGGATCTCGGTGCGATAGTGCTCGTCCACGGTGAGCTGACCGCGGCCGTTGGCCTCCAGGCCGATATTCTCGAGCCCGAGCTGGTCGGTATTGCCGGTGCGGCCGTTGGCCCACAGGAAGGCATCGGCGCGCAGCCGCTTGCCGGACTTGAGGTGTACGGTAACCCCTGACTCGTCTCCCTCGACGCGGTCGTACTCCTCGTTGTGGCGAATCAGCACCCCATGCTTGCGCAGGTGATAGGAGAGCGCGTCGGAGATCTCGTCGTCCAGGAAGGAGAGCAGGCTGTCGCGGTTGTTGATCAGGTCGACCTTGACGCCCAGCCCCGAGAAGATCGACGCGTATTCGCAGCCGATGACCCCGGCGCCGAAGATGATCAGGGTGCGCGGCGTATGGCTGAGGCTGAGGATGGTATCCGAGCAGTAGATGCGCGGATGGCGGAAGTTGATATCCGCCGGCCGATAGGGGCGTGAGCCTGTGGCGATGATGATCTTCTCGGCCACCAGCTCATCCATGCCCTCATGGTTGTCGCGGACCAGCAGGGTGTGCTCGTCCTTGAACCGGGCCACGCCGCTGAACAGGTCGATGCGGTTGCGGGAGTAGAAGTTGGTGCGCATCGCCACCTGCTGGTCGATGGTGGCCCGGGAGCGCTCCATCACCTTGGGAAAGGAGAACCAGCGCGGCTCGCCGATATCACGGAACATGCGGTTGGTGTTGAACTGCATGATCTGCTTGACCTGATGGCGCAGCGCCTTGGAGGGGATCGTCCCCCAGTGGGTGCAGTTGCCCCCGACCAGGGCCTGCTTCTCGACCACCGCCACCCGCTTGCCGTTCTTGGCGGCGTTGATGGCGGCGCTCTCTCCCGCCGGCCCGGTACCGATCACCACCACGTCATAGTTATGGACTGCCATTGATCCTCGCATCTCCTTGTTCGATATCGGTTACGAGGGGCGAGGGGCGAGGGGCCCAGCTGCCCTACCCCGGATCATGAGCCATCGCGCGGGATCTGCACTCCTACTACTATGCTAGCGACCTTGCCCCTTGCCCCTTGCTCCTTTTTCCTGCGCCTCAGCGCCGGGTGGCATCGTACCCCAGGTCGGCGCCGCGGCTCTCGTCGCTGCGGCGGCGGGCGCTGCCGCGCTTGCGGTTCTCTTCTTCGCACACCTCATCCTTGCCGCCGCACACCTCGCAGCCCTCCTTGAGGCCCAGCTGGTTGAGGCCGCCGCAGGAGCCGGCGATGGGCTTGCGGCCGAGAATCACGCCGACGGCCATGGCAGCCATGATCAGCAGCATGAAGACAAAGGCGATAATCCAGATGGTCATGTCGTTCTCCTCGCTCAGCGCTCGAGCAGTGGCTCGAGGCCGGCGCCAATATGTAGTGTGATGCCCCGTGGTGTGAGGACAACAACCCGGGCCGGCTGTTCCATGGCCGCCTCCAAAGGAGAGGCCAGTAGCTCCCGGGCCAGATGGTCCGCCGCCTCGGCGCTCTGGGCCACCGCGCTGACGGCAAGAATCCGCTCCCACTCCTGGCCGTCGGCGTCGGCTGGGCGCGCCGCACTGCGGGTAACCAGGGCGGCGCCCTCCAGCCGCAGCGCCGCGTCGGGAGCCGACGCCAGGCCGGTGCGCGGCAGTCGCACCCGCCAGGGGTGCCGCCCCGCCCTGCCCAGGGTGCGCTGGACGCCGCCCAGCTCGACCAGGGCGTGCTCCACGCCAAACTCGCCGAGCACACGGGCCAGGTGATCCACCGCCCGGGCCCGATAGAGCTGCAGCAGGTCATCGGGCACCTGCGCCACAGGCGGGCCCAGGACGATAGGCCATCCGGCAGCCAGCAGGTGCTGGAGCAGCTGGATGTCATTGTCGAGGCTTGCCAGTTCACCCTGGATGGCGGCCTCGACCAGGGCGGACTCGCCCGGGCCCAGGTCGCCATTCAGCGTGATGTGGTAGCCGCTGCCGAGGGCCACGCCCTCGAAAATGTACCACTCGCCCTGCTGACGACAGCCCGCCAGCAGAAGCAGCGGCACCAGCAGGGCGAATAGAAAGAGGGCTGGCCGCATGGCCAGCCCCGGGTGTCGCCTCGCGGCGAGGGAGATCATCCGCCAAAGTCGTCCAGCAGGATGTTCTCGGGCTCGACGCCCAGATCCAGCAGCATCTTGATGACGGAAGCGTTCATCATGGGCGGCCCGCACATGTAGTACTCGCAGTCTTCGGGCGCCGGATGGTCCTTGAGGTAGTTCTCGTAGAGAACGTTGTGGATGAAGCCGGTGGGGCCATCCCAGTTGTCCTCGGGCATCGGGTCGGAGAGCGCCAGGTGCCACTCGAAGTTCGGGAACTCCTCGGCCAGCTGGTCATACTCGTCGTTGTAGAAGGTCTCGCGCCAGGAGCGCGCGCCATACCAGAACGAGATCTTGCGCTTGGACTTGAGGCGCTTGAGCTGATCGAAGATGTGGCTGCGCATCGGTGCCATGCCCGCACCGCCGCCGACGAAGACCATCTCGGCATCGGTGTCCTTGGCAAAGAACTCGCCGAAGGGCCCCATCACGGTGACCTTGTCACCCGGCTTCAGGCTAAAGACGTAGGTGGACATCAGGCCCGGCGGATGGTTGGTGTTGGGCGGCGGCGTGGCGATGCGGATGTTGAACTTGAGGATGCCCTTCTCTTCCGGATAGTTCGCCATGGAGTAGGCGCGGATGACTTCCTCGTTGTTCTTGTGGGAGATCTTGTAGAGATCGAACTTCTCCCAGTCGCCCCGGTACTCCTCCTCGATATCGAAATCCTTGAAGGAGATATCGTAGGGCGGCGCCACCAGCTGCACGTAGCCGCCGGCGCGGAAGTCGACGTTCTCGCCCTCGGGCAGCTTGAGGTTGAGCTCCTTGATGAAGGTGGCGACGTTGGGGTTGGCGATGACCTCGCACTCCCACTTCTTGACGCCGAAGACCTCCTCGGGCACCTCGACCTTCATGTCCTGCTTCACCGGCACCTGACAGGAGAGGCGCCAGCCCTCCTTCTTCTCACGCATGGTGAAGTGGGACTCTTCGGTGGGCAGGATAGCACCGCCACCCTCTTCCACGCGGCACTTGCACTGGGCGCAGGAGCCGCCGCCGCCGCAGGCGGAGGAGAGGAAGATGCCGTTGGCGGCCAGGGTGTTGAGCAGCTTGCCGCCGGCCTGGGTGGTCAGGGTGTGTTCGGGGTCGCCATTGACCTCGATGGTCACGTCCCCGGTGCTGACGAGCTTGCTGCGCGCGGCCAGGATCACCAGGGTCAGACCGATGACGACCAGGGTGAACATGACCACACCGAGCAAGATGACTGTTGTATCAACCATGTCGGTTTCCTATTGCTAGACGTTGCCTGGTGCCCGACGGCGCGCTGCGCCGCCGGGTGAACTCGAGCGGCCTCAGAGCTGGATGCCGGAGAAGGACATGAAGCCCAGCGACATCAGACCCACGGTGATGAAGGTGATGCCCAGACCCTGGAGAGAGCCGGGAACGTCGCTGTACTTCAGCTTCTCGCGGATGCCGGCCAGGGCGGTGATGGCCAGCGCCCAGCCCACCCCGGAGCCGAGGCCGTAGACCACGGATTCGCCGAAGTTGTAGTTACGTTCGACCATGAACAGCACGCCACCGAGGATGGCACAGTTCACGGTGATCAGCGGCAGGAAGACGCCCAGGGCGTTGTAGAGCGCGGGCACGTACTTGTCGAGGAACATCTCCAGGATCTGCACCAGGGCGGCGATGACGCCAATGTAGCTGAGCAGGCCCAGGAAGGAGAGATCGATGTTCTCGGCACCGCTGATGCCGGTCCAGGCCAGCGCCCCTTCGGCCAGCAGGACGTTATAGATGACGTTGTTGACCGGCACGGAGATGGTCAGCACCACGATCACCGCCACGCCGAGACCAAAGGCCGCAGAGACCTTCTTGGAAACGGCAAGGAAGGTACACATGCCGAGGAAGAATGCCAGGGCCAGGTTCTCGACGAAGACCGAGGCAACGAACAGGCTCAGATAGTGTTCCATGTTACACCGCCTCCTTCGGTTCGGTGTTGTGCTTCATCTTGAACTCGTTCTCCTCGATCTGCTCCGGATTGACGCTGCGCAGCACCCAGATGATCAGACCGATGATGAAGAACGCGGACGGCGGCAGCAGCAGCAGACCATTGGGCACGTACCAGCCGCCGTTCTGCACGGTCTCGAGCACGGTGAAACCGAAGATACTGCCGGAGCCGAACAGCTCGCGGAAGAAGCCCACAGTCATCAGGATGAAGCCGTAGCCGATGCCGTTGCCGACGCCATCGATGAAGGACATCTTGGGACCGTTCTGCATGGCGAAGCCTTCCGCCCGCCCCATCACGATGCAGTTGGTGATGATCAGGCCGACGAACACCGAGAGCTGCTTGGACATCTCATAGGCGAACGCCTTCAGCACCTGATCCACCACGATCACCAGGGAAGCGATGATGGTCATCTGCACGATGATCCGGATGGACGAGGGGATGTGGTGTCGGATCAGCGACACGAACAGGTTGGAGAAGGCGGTCACGAAGATCACCGCCAGGGTCATGACCAGCGAGACGCTCATGCTGGTGGTTACCGCCAGGGCGGAGCAGATGCCGAGCACCTGCAGCGCGATGGGGTTGTTCTTGAAGACTGGCGCCGTAAGGACGCTCTTGGTTGATGCATCCGCCATGATCAGGCTCCTTCCGCTTCGAGTTCGACGTCGGCGTCTTGGGCGTCTTCCTGGTCGACGCCGCTGCGGAACTTGGCGAGGTAGTTACCGAAGCCTTCCGGGCTCAGCCAGAACTGCAGCATGTTGGTCACGCCATTGCTGGTCAGGGTGGCGCCGGCGAGGCCGTCGACCTCATGGTCACCGCTGCCGCTGCCCTTGGCCACGCGGATGGCCGGGATCAGCTCGCCTTCACTGTCGAAGACCTGCTTGCCTTCCCACTGGGCCTGCCAGCGCGGGTTGTTGACCTCGGCGCCGAGCCCGGGTGTCTCGCTGTGCTCGAAGTAGGTGATGCCGACGATGGTGTTGCCGTCGCCTTCCACGGCGAGGAAGCCGCGCATCAGGCCCCAGAGACCCTGGCCACGAATGGGCAGGATGACCTGGTCGGGGTTGTCGGGATCGCCGACGAGATAGACGGTGGCGTAGTTCTCGACCCGGGAGAGGCCCGCCGGGTCGCGCTCGCCGGAGAGCGTGCGCGAGGCCGCCGGATCACGACGCACCTCGAAGCCGTCGAAGGTCTCCGGGTCATGCTGGTCGGAGTACTCGCCGGTCGCGAGGTTGACGACACGCGGGGTGATCTCCCGGAAGGCCGCTTCCACATCCATGCCGCGCTCGTAGAGGTTGGCAACGTTGAGGATGTTGGTCTTGCGGTCCAGCTCCTGGTTGAGCTGCTGCATGGGACGCAGCGCCACCGCGGCGGTGGAGACGATGACCGAACACACGATACAGAGTGCGAACGCCACCGTCAGGATCTTCTTGATGGAGTTGTTGCTCTGTGCCATCAGGCAGTCTCCTCGGCCATTGCACCGGTGCGCTGCTTGCGGCGCTTGATGTTGGCCTGAACAAAGAAATGATCGATGAGCGGCGCGAACAGGTTAGCGAAGAGAATCGCCAGCATGATCCCTTCCGGGAAGGCCGGGTTCACCACGCGGATCAGCACGGTCATGACGCCGATCAGGGCGCCGAACAGCAGACGGCCGTTGTTGGTCATGGCGGCAGACACCGGATCGGTGGCCATGAACACCATGCCGAAGGCGAAGCCGCCGATCACCAGGTGCCAGTACCAGGGCATCGCGAACATCGGGTTGGTGTCGGAGCCGATCAGGTTGAAGAGCGCACTGGTCGCCACCATGCCGAGGAAGACCCCGAGCATGATTCGCCAGGAGGCGATGCGGGTCCAGAGCAGTACCGCCGCCCCGATCAGGATCGCCAGGGTCGAGACCTCACCCACGGAGCCCGGGATGAAGCCCAGGAAGGCGTCCCACCAGCTGTAGGTGCTGGTCAGGGCGGCCATGCCGTCCTGGAAGGCGATGGAGAGCGCGGTCGCGCCGGTGTAGCCGTCGGCCGCTACCCAGACCGCGTCGCCGGAGATCTGCGCCGGATAGGCGAAGTAGAGGAAGGCGCGGCCGGTGAGCGCCGGGTTAAGGAAGTTCTTGCCGGTACCGCCGAAGATCTCCTTGCCGATCACCACGCCGAAGGTAATGCCGAGCGCCACCTGCCACAGCGGGATGGTGGCCGGCAGAATCAGGGCGTAGAGCACGGAGGTGACGAAGAAGCCCTCGTTGACCTCGTGGCCGCGCTTGACGGCAAACAGCACTTCCCAGAAGCCGCCGACCGCGAAGGTCACCAGGTAGATCGGCAGGAAGTAGGTGGCGCCGAGCACGAAGTTGGCCCAGAGGCTGCCCGGATCGTGACCGGAGGCCAGGGTCATCATGATCGCCTCGCGCCAGCCCGCCATGGAGGCGTAGCCGTCGGCGATGGCGGAGTTGGCCTGCCAGCCGGCGGCCCACATGCCGAAGAACATCGCCGGGAAGGTGCACATCCAGACGGTGATCATGATCCGCTTGAGGTCCACGCCGTCACGCACGTGGGCGGTGGTCTTGGCCACGCTGGGCGGCGAGTAGAAGACCGTGTCGACCGCCTCGTAGAGGGGGTAGAACTTCTCGTACTTGCCGCCCTTGTGGAAGTGCGGCTCGAGATTATCGAGTGTCTGTCGAATACCCATCATCAGGCCTCTTTCTCGATCGTGGTCAGGTTGTCACGCAGGATGGGACCGTACTCGTACTTGCCGGGGCAGACGTAGGTGCACAGGGCCAGGTCCTCTTCATCCAGCTCCAGACAGCCCAGATCCATGGCGGTCTCGATATCACCGACAATCAGCGAGCGCAGCAGCTGGGTGGGCAGGACATCCAGCGGCATCACGGTCTCGTAGGCCCCCACCGGCACCATGGCACGCTCGGAGCCGTTGGTGGAGGTGGTCGGCGCGTAGTCCTTGAGGCCGGTGAGCTTGGACAGGTAGATGCCCATCACCGAGTGGCGGTTCTTGCCCGGGGAGAGCCAGCCCATGAAGAGGCGCTTGTTGCCCTCCTCGAGGAGGCTGAACTGGCTGTGGAAACGCCCCAGGTAGCGCAGGCTGCCTTCGCAGGCGAAGCCGGAGAAGACGGACCCGGAGATCACGCGGGTCTCTTCGGGTTCGACAACCTCACCGGCCAGAAGCTCCTCGGTGCTGGCGCCGATGCGGGTACGCAGCAGGCGGGGCGTCTCGGCGCGGGGGCCACCCACGGCGACGATGCGGCTGACGTCCAGCTTGCCCTCGGTGAAGAGCTTGCCGAAGGCGATGACGTCCTGGTAGCCGATGTGCCAGACCTGCTTGTGCAGGCCCACGGGCGACAGGTAATGGATGTGGGTACCCACCAGGCCGGCCGGATGCGGACCCGCAAAGGTCTGGGCCTGGACGCCGCTGATGTTGCCGCCGGGCACGCTGCTGTCGGGGCCGGTGCAGAGGAACACCTTGCCTTCGGTCAGGCGAGCCAGCACCTTGAGGCCATCCTCGAAGGCCTGGGGCTGCTCGTTGATGACCTTGGCCGGGTCGGCGGCCAGCGGGTGTGTGTCGATGGCGGTGACGAAGATGTCGGAGGGGACGCCATCGACGGCCGGGGTGCGCGAGTAGGGGCGGGTACGCAGCGCGGTCCAGAGGCCAGACTCGACCAGCTGGTCGACCACCGCCTGGCGCTCGAGGCTCTCGAGCGCCTCACGGCCATGAGCCTTGAACTCGACGGCTTCCTCGGTCTCGTCGACCTTGATCACCACCGAGAGCAGGCGACGCTTCTCGCCACGGTTGATGGCGACCACCTCGCCCGCCGCGGGGGCGGTGAAGCGCACGCCATCGATCTTCTTGTCGGTAAAGAGCAGCTGGCCCAGCTTTACCTTGTCTCCCTCCCGGACCTCCATGGTCGGCTTCATGCCGACGTAGTCGGTGCCCAGGATCGCCACGTGACGCACCGGGCGCGCATCCTCGATACGCTGCTCGGGCGCTCCCGTGATGGGGAGATCCAGGCCTTTCTTGACTTCGATCATAGTCTCGCCCAGTTGATGGATCGGATATACGAAGGAAAGGGGTTCGAATGGATTCGAATTATTGTGCTTTCAGTACGTTACCAGTCAGGCCCGGGCACTGCCCGAACCACCCCGAAAAATCCCCCGTATTATAAAGACAAGGCCGAGCCCTGACTACCTGAGCGAAGGTCGCAAGGGATGATCCATGGCAAGCGACGCAGTGTCGCAGCGGCTCGCCTCCCCCGACCCAATGCAAAACCCCCGCCGGACAGGCCCGACGGGGGTTTTATCTCACTTCGTCTTCAGCCGCTCATCGTCGAGCGGCCGTCGAGGGCTCAGGCACTGACGCGGGGCAACTTGAGGAAGTGCACGTTGGAGATGTGCTGCAGGATGCGCACCACCTGGCAGCTGTAGCCAAACTCGTTGTCGTACCAGACGTAGAGAACTGCGTTCTTGCCGTTGGCGATGGTCGCCTTGGCGTCGACGATGCCAGCGTGGCGGTTGCCGACGAAGTCGGTGGAGACCACCTCCGGGGAGTCGACGAAGTCAATCTGCTTCTGGAACGGAGAGTCCAGGGACATGCGACGCAGGAAGTCGTTGAGGGACTCGGCGTCGGTCTCCTTCTCCAGGCGCAGGTTGAGGATCGCCATGGAGACATTGGGGGTCGGCACGCGGATGGCGTTGCCGGTCAGCTTGCCGGTCAGCTCCGGCAGCGCCTTGGAGACGGCCTTGGCAGCGCCGGTTTCGGTCAGCACCATGTTGAGCGGTGCGCTGCGGCCGCGGCGGTCACCCTTGTGGTAGTTGTCGATCAGGTTCTGGTCATTCGTGTAGGCGTGCACCGTCTCCACGTGGCCGTGCTCGACGCCGAACTCGTCGTTGAGCACCTTGAGCACCGGCACGATGGCATTGGTGGTACAGGAGGCCGCGGAGAGAATGCTGTCGTCGGCGCTGATATCGTCGTGGTTGATCCCATAGACGATGTTCTTGATGTCGCCCTTGCCCGGGGCGGTGAGCAGCGCCTTGGCCGCGCCCTTGCACTGCAGGTGCTGGCCGAGGCCGGCCTCGTCGCGCCAGATGCCGGTGTTGTCCACCACCACGGCGTTGTCGATGCCGTAGGCGGTGTAGTCGATCTCGGCCGGCGAGTCGGCGTAGATCACCTGGATGACGTTGCCGTTGGCGGTGATGGTGCGCGCCTCGGCGTCGACGCTGATGGTGCCGTTGAAGGGGCCGTGGACGGAGTCGCGACGCAGCAGGCTGGCGCGCTTCTCCAGGTCCTTGGCGATATCGCCGCGGCCGCGCACGACGATGGCGCGCAGGCGCAGCAGGTTGCCGCCGCCGGCCTTCTCCACCAGCACCCGGGCCAGCAGGCGGCCGATGCGGCCGAAGCCGTAGAGCACCACGTCCTTGGGCTCGCCGTTGCCGCCGGCGGCACCGTTCTGGTCGACGATCTCGGCCAGCTCCTTGCGCAGGAAGGCAACGGCGTCACCGCCGCCCTGCTTCTTGAAGGCCACCCCCAGCTTGCCCACGTCGACGTGAGCCGGCCCCAGGTTGAGCTCGCCCATGGCTTCGACCAGCGGGTAGGTGTCCTGGACGGAGAGCTCGGTCCCCTCGACCTTCCGCACGTAGCGGTGGTCCTTCAGGATGCGGATCACGCTGCGATTGAAGAGCGAGCGCCCGTAGAGGGTGGTGACCACGTTGTTATGACGGTAGAGCCTACCGATCATCGGGATCATCTGCTCGGCAAGCGCCTGGTTGTCGTGCCATTCCTGGAAGACGGTATCGGAGGGTTGCTGACTCACGTGCGGCCTCACTGGTGGGGGGTTGGAAGTTCGCGGCCATTATCCGGAGCCAGCCCCCGGGGTCAATCGAAGGATGGTCGCAGCCGCTGTAGCGGCATTACAGAAACCTGCTGTTGACTACAGGCCGGAGCCCCGGCGCGATCTGCTATCATGCATCCTTTCCAAGCCCGTCCATAAGCCGACCGACGTGACCATGCCCAACTTCTCGCCGCTGGACCCGCCGCGCCCTGAAGGTATGCGCGACACCCTCTACTGGCAGGCTCCCCAGGGCAGCGCCAGCGCCCTGGCCCTGACCCGCCTGGCCCAGGACGCCCCCCTGCTGGTGATCACCGCCGACACCGCCCAGGCCCTGCGCCTGGAGAGCGAGCTGGCCTTCTACGGCCGCCGGCCGGTGCTCCCCTTCCCCGACTGGGAAACGCTGCCCTACGACAGCTTCTCGCCCCACCAGGATATCGTCTCGGCGCGGCTGCGCACCCTGCGCCGGCTGCAGGACGGCGAGCACGGCATCGTGCTGGTACCCATCAACACCCTGATGCAGCGCCTGCCCCCGGTGGACTACATCGCCGGGCGGGTGCTGACCCTGGAGGTGGGCCAGACCCTCGACCGGGAGCGCTTTCGGGAGGCCCTCTCCCGGGCCGGCTACCGGGCGGTGGAGACCGTCTTCGAGCCCGGCGAGTACGCCCTGCGCGGCGCCATCATCGACCTCTTTCCCATGGGGGTGGAGGCGCCGCTGCGCATCGATCTGTTCGATGACGAGATCGACACCCTGCGCACCTTCGACCCGGACACCCAGCGCAGCGCCGACATGGTCGAACGCATCGAGCTGCTGCCCGCCCACGAGTATTCGCTCTCGCGCTCCGCCATCGCCTGCTTCCGGGAGGGGTTCGAGACCCTCTTCGACGTGGACCCGCGCCAGTGCCCCCTCTACGTAGATGCGCTCAAGGGGATCCCCTCCCCCGGCCTCGAGCAGTACCTGCCGCTCTTCTTCGACGAGACCGCCACCCTGTTCGACCACCTGGCCGAGGGCACCCGGGTGGCCCTGCTGCCCAACGCCTACGCCGCGGCGGAGCACCACTGGCGCGCCATCGAGAGCCGCTTCGAGAACCTCGGCGTCGACCCCACCCGGCCGCTGCTGCCCCCCCACCGCGCCTTCCTGCCGGTGGCCGAGCTGTTCGGCGCCATCAAGCGCCACCCCCGGGTCGAGCTGACCGAGGAGAGCGGCCATCGCCACGCCCTGGCGCCGCTGACCCAGACGCTGCCGGAGGTGGGTATCAACGCCCGGGCCAAGGAGCCCCTGGCGGCTCTCTCGGCCTTTCTGGCAGCGCACGGTGAGACTCGGGTGCTCTTCGCTGCCGAGTCCCGGGGGCGCCGGGAGGCGCTGGAGGAGGCCCTGGCCCCGCTGCACCTCGCCCTGCCCCACGTGGAGGATTTCGCCGACTTCCTGGCCGGCGACGCCCGCCATGCCATCACCGAGGGGGAGCTCGCCGCCGGCCTCTGGCTCAGCGAGCCGGACCTCGCCGTGATCACCGAGTCCGAGCTCTACGGCGAGGTAGTTCGCCAGAGCCGGCGCCGGGAGAAGGCCACCGATGCCGACGCCCTGGCGATCCGCCACCTCTCGGAGCTGCGCCCCGGCGCCCCGGTGGTCCACCAGACCCACGGCGTCGGCCGCTACCGGGGCCTGGAGACCCTCGACGCCGGCGGCCAGGCCGCGGAGTTCGTGACCCTGGAGTACGCCGAAGGGGCGAAGCTCTACGTGCCGGTGGAGAGCCTGCACCTCATATCCCGCTACGCCGGGGCCGACGACGAGCTCGCCCCCCTGCATCGCCTCGGCTCCGACCAGTGGGAGAAGGCGCGCCGGAAGGCCGCCGAGAAGATCCGCGACACCGCCGCCGAGCTGCTCGACATCTACGCCCGGCGAGAGGCCCGAGAGGGCTTCGCCTGCGCCGTGCCCGACGCCGAGTACGCCCGCTTCGCCGCCGCCTTCCCCTTCGAGGAGACCCCGGACCAGCGCGCCGCCATCGAGGCAGTGATCGCCGACATGAGCGCCCCGCGCCCCATGGACCGGGTGGTGTGCGGCGACGTCGGCTTCGGCAAGACCGAGGTGGCCATGCGCGCCGCCTTCCTCGCCGTGCACTCCGACCGCCAGGTGGTGGTGCTGGTGCCCACCACCCTGCTCGCCCGCCAGCACTACGAGAACTTCCGCGACCGCTTCGCCGATACCGCGGTGAACATCGAGCTGGTCTCGCGCTTCACCGCCGGCAAGGGGCAGTCGGCGGCCATGAAGCGCATCGAGGAGGGCCAGGCGGACATCGTCATCGGCACCCACAAGCTGCTCTCGAAATCCATGAAGCTGCCGAAGATGGGCCTTTTGATCATCGACGAGGAGCACCGCTTCGGGGTGGCCCAAAAAGAGCGTCTCAAGAGCCTGCGCGCCGAGGTCGACATCCTCACCATGACCGCCACGCCGATCCCTCGAACCCTGAACATGGCCATGAGCGGCATCCGCGACCTCTCCATCATCGCCACCCCGCCGGCGCGCCGCCTCTCGGTGAAGACCTTCGTGCAGCGCCGGGAGGAAGCGGTGATCAAGGAGGCGCTGCTGCGCGAGATACTGCGCGGCGGCCAGGTCTACTTCCTGCACAACGAGGTCAAGACCATCGAGACCGCCGCGGAGACGATCCGCGAGCTGGTGCCGGAGGCCCGGGTCGGGGTGGCCCACGGCCAGCTCCCGGAGCGGGCGCTGGAGCGGGTGATGTCTGACTTCTACCACAAGCGCTTCAACGTGCTGGTCTGCTCCACCATCATCGAGACCGGCATCGACGTGCCCAGCGCCAACACCATCATCATCGAGCGCGCCGACAGGTTCGGCCTGGCTCAGCTGCACCAGCTGCGCGGCCGGGTTGGCCGCAGCCACCACCAGGCCTACGCCTACCTGCTCACCCCGCCGCCCAAGGCGATGACCCGGGATGCCATCAAGCGTCTGGAAGCGATCGGCGAGGCGGAAGATCTCGGCGCCGGCTTCACCCTGGCCAGCCACGACATGGAGATCCGCGGCGCCGGGGAGCTGCTCGGCGAGGAGCAGAGCGGCCAGATGGAGGCGATCGGCTACGGCCTCTACATGGAGATGCTCGACCGCGCCGTGGCGGCAATTCGCGCGGGCAGGACGCCCAATATCGAGGTGCCCCTGGACGAGGGCGTGGAGGTCAGCCTAAACCTGCCGGCGCTGATCCCCAGCGACTACCTGCCCGACGTCCAGCAGCGCCTGGTGATGTACAAGCGCATCGCCAGCGCCGCCGACGAGGGGGAGCTCAAGGAGCTGCAGGTGGAGATGATCGACCGCTTCGGGCTGCTGCCGGCACCGGTGAAGACCCTGCTGCGCCAGACGAAGCTGCGCCAGCGCGCCGAGCGGCTGGGGATCGTCAGGCTGGAGGCGGGCCCCGAGCGGGGTCGGGTGATCTTCGGCGGCGAGACCCGAGTCGACCCGCTGACCCTGGTGACGCTGATCCAGACATCCCCGGAGCGCTACCGCCTGGATGGCGCCGATACCCTGCGCTTCGAGGCCGCCATGGAGCAGGAGGAGGCGCGCTTCCAGGCGCTGGAGCAGCTGCTGGAGACCCTCAACCGCAAGGCCCAGGCGGCCTGATCCCCGGCGCCCAAAAGAGTGGCGAACCGCCTCGTCTCAGGGCACTCTATACTGTCGGCAAGGCGTTTCATCGCACCCGACAACAGCGGTGCTGGGCAGGGAGTGCCGGGCGCCCTTCGTGATGGTTGACGTCGACCCCGTCGACGGCCTGCAGAGAAGAACGACGTTGATGAATACCACGACACTGACCAGCCGAACCATCCGCTGCGCCCTCACCCTGGGGCTCTTGGCCCTGCTCGCTTCCGGCGCCCTGGCCGAGGAGCGGGAGTGGCCCCGCGGCCACTTCCCGCTTCCCGAGACGGGCAGCGTGATCGGCGAGAACTACCGGGTCACCGTCCAGGAGGGTGATACCCTGGTCGACCTCGCCCGCACCCACAACGTGGGCTATGAAGAGATCCGCATGGCCAACCCGGAGGTCAGCATCTGGGCCCCCTTCGTGGGCACCGAGGTGACGATCCCCAACCGGCATATCCTGCCCGACGCCGAACGCGAGGGGATCGTGATCAACCTCTCCGAAATGCGGCTCTACTACTACTCTGCTCCCGGCATGGTGGAGAGCTACCCGATCAGCGTGGGCCGCGACGGCTTCTCCACCCCGGTAGGGGTGACCCGCACCACCGTCAAGGTGAAGGACCCCCACTGGTCGCCGCCCCGCTCCATGCGTGCCGAAGCCGCCGCTCGGGGCGAGCCGCCCCCCGCCGTGGTGCCCCCCGGCCCGGACAACCCCCTGGGTCGCCACGCCATCCTGCTCGGCATTCCCAGCTACCTGATCCACGGCACCAACCGTCCGGACGGCGTCGGCATGCGCGTCAGCCGCGGCTGCATCCGCATGTTCCCGGAGGATATCGAGTCCCTCTACGAGCGCGTGCCCAGCGGCACCCGGGTCAATATCATCGACCAGCCCTTCAAGGCCGGCTGGTCCGACGACGGCGTGCTCTACGCCCAGTCCTTCCCGCCCCTGGAGGAAAACGAAGCGAGCTTCGAACCGCTGCTCAACGCCGTGGAGGTGGTGGCCCGCGCCTTCGGCGACGAGCAGCCGCCGGTAGACTATGCCCGCCTGCGCACCCTGATCGAACAGCCAGACGGCCTGATCGTCTCGCTGCTGCACACGGCGGGCGAGGCTCTCACGCCAGCCGAACCGGAAGTGGACGACCTCTTCGGTGGCGAGCTGGAGCTAGGCGGGCGGTGATCGCCTGGCGATATCGCCTCATCCCATAACGAGGAGACCCCGCCGTGGCGGGGTCTCCTCGTACTGCAGAACCATTGCTGCCCGGGGCAGCGCCGGCACTCCGGCAGAATTACTTCTGCATGGAGCGCTGGAACATGCGGTTCATTTCATCGCGGTTCTGCTCGGACATCTGCAGAGCCGCCTGGGCGTCGCGCTGCGCCTGGTTGGCGGTGTTCTGGGCCTGAACGGCGATGCTGCGCGCTTCGGCAGCGTCGGCCTGTGCGGACTCAGCGGTCTGGCGGACTTCTTCCAGGGCGCTGGTGGAGGCACAGCCGGCCAGAATGGCCAGGGAGGCAGCGGCGGCGGTCAGCTTCAGGGTGGTCTTCAGAGTCATGGTGTTCTCCTTGAGTCTTCCTTGGGTACTGCGTTGGTGATTGCCTAACAGTCAGGCTTCCTGCATGAGGAGCAGGCCATCTTGCAGCGACTTGTGCTGCTTAGCACGGGAGTCAAACGCTGTTTTATTATAGACAACGGCGCTTGTCCATAGCTTTCAGCGTCCCTTGCGCAAGTAACAGCCTAGCGGATCACGACGCGGGTGCCAATGTCGATCAGCGACGACAGGCGCTCGATCTGCTCGTCGGTCACCGCCACGCACCCCTGGGTCCAGTGGAACTGCTGGTGAATCTCGGGGTCCCCCTTGCCGATACCGTGAATCCCGATGAAGCCCCCCAGGGCCGTCTGCTGGGGGGGATAGCCCCGCCGACGGTAGTAGTCGAAGTAGTCGTCGTAGTCCTGCTGGCTAAAGACCCCCTCCTCCAGCGCCTGGCGGGCATGGGTCGGCGTCGGGTAGTCGAGCCCGATGAAAATATGCCAGTCGCTCTCGCGGTTGAAGCGATTGACCCGAAACTCCCCCAGGGGCGTCACGTTGCTGCCCCGCCGGCGGGTCGACCTGGCGCCGCTGCGCCCCAGGGAGATGGGCGCGAAGCGCTCGAGCAGCTGGTTGCCGCGATAGACGGTCAGAGTCGCCTCGCGATCATCCACCAGCACCCACACCTCATTGTCATGGCGTGGCACCTGGGCCCGGGAGATGATGGTCTCGATCAGGTTCGCTGAGGCCTGGGAGGTGCCGAGGAGCGCCAGGGGCGCCCCCAGGGCCAGCTGGGTGAAGCGGCGGCGGGAAAGCGGATTCATCGGGCTGACACTCGACGTGGACGGGGTGAATTTCCCCGTTTATAGCGCACTCCGGCGCTCCCTGTCAGCGCCCCCGAATCAACGTGGAAGCCAATGCTGGCCCGGGGCATGGCCAGCGACCCCTCCGCCATCTAGTCTGGTCACATCGACTTTCACTTCAGGACAAGGAGTCCCCATGACCACCTCCCACCGCCGCGAGCTGCCTGCCGCCCTGGCCGATGACCCGGACTTCATCACCTGGGCCGCCGGCTACGGCGTCATCCAGCACGATCCGCTTACCGTGCAGCGCATCGCCGAGCTGCTGGCCGCACGCGTCCCCGAACCCGAACGCCGCCGCACCTGGCTCAAGCGCCTGGCCGCCGCCGACCGCCTGGCCTGCATGGGCATGTGGCTGGTGGCCCATATGACCTACGCCCGTCGCGTACACCTGGATGGCACCCCTCTCGAGGCCGAGGCGTTCAAGCCGAACCCCGAGGGGCACACCGGCGGGGCGCTGAACATGGTGCCCGCCTACGTGGGCTATCTCACCGCCAACGCCATGGAGGGCGTGACCCGCAGCTGGCTGATGGGCCAGGGCCACTGCGTGGCGGCCATCGACGCCGTGAACCTGCTGGTGGACAACATGGGCCCTGCCCATGGGTCCCGCTACGGGCTCAGCGACGAGGGCCTGACCCGCCTGGTCAACGACTTCTACCGCTGCACGGTGGAGGCGGATGGCCGCCCCGCCTCGCCGCTGGGCAGCCACGTCAACGCCCACACCGCCGGGGGCATCAGCGAAGGAGGCTACCTGGGATTCGCCGGCCTGCAGTATGTGCATATGCCGCTGCCGGAGCAGCGCCTGGTCGCCTTCCTCAGCGACGGCGCCTTCGAGGAGCAGCGCGGCAGCGACTGGGCCTCACGCTGGTGGCGCCCCGACGACTCGGGCCCGGTGGTGCCGGTGATGATCGCCAACGGCCGGCGCATCGACCAGCGCACCACCATGAGCCAGTCGGGCGGCACCGACTGGTTCGAGGACCACCTGGTCCTCAACGGCTTCGCCCCGCTCACCATCGACGGCCGCGACCCGGCCGCCTTCGCCTGGGCCATCCTTACCGCTGAGGCGGAGCTCGTCGACCAGGGCGCCCAGGCCCGCGATGGCCGCACCCCCTTCCCGCTGCGACTCCCCTACGTGATCGCCGAGACGGTCAAGGGCTTCGGCTTCCCCGGCGCCGGCACCAACGCCGCCCACAACCTGCCGCTGGGCGGCAACCCCGCCACGGACGCCGCAGCCCGGCGCCTCTTCCATGAGGGAGCCGCCGCCCTGCACGTGCCGGAGGCCGAGCTGCGCAGCGCCATCGCCACCCTCAACAACCACGCCGAGAGCGGCCGCGTGCGGGAGCGGGACCATGCGCTGGCCAATCCGCACCCCGAACCGCCCACCCTCCCCGAGCCGCATAGCTGGCCCCTGGACGAGGCGGTCTCGCCCATGGCCGCCATCGACGAGGCCTTCGTGGCGCTGGTCGCCGCCAACCCGGGGCTGCGAGTGCGGGTGGGCAACCCCGACGAGATGCGCTCCAACCGTCTCAACCTGACCCTCGACCGGCTCAGGCACCGCGTCACCGAACCGGAGCCGGGCGTCGCCGAGGCGCTGGATGGCGCTGTGATCACGGCACTCAACGAGGAGGCGGTGGTGAGCGCGGCGCTGGCCAACAAGCAGGGGCTCAACCTGGTGGCCAGCTACGAGGCCTTCGCGGTCAAGATGCTGGGTGCCATGCGCCAGGAGATCATCTTCGCCCGCCATGCCCGCGAGGCGGGTCGCCCAGCCGGCTGGCTGTCGCTGCCGGTGCTGGCCAGCTCTCACACCTGGGAGAACGGCAAGAACGAGCAGTCCCACCAGGACCCCACCCTCTGCGAGGCGTGGCTTGGCGAGATGGATGACGTGGCCCCCACTCTCTTCCCGGTGGACGCCCCCAGCGCCACCGTGGCGCTGCTCGACCTCTACGCCAGCCGCGGCCGCATCGCGGTCATGGTGGTGCCCAAGAACCCGGTTCCGGTGCGCCTGACCGACGACCAGGCCCGGGCGCTCTCCCGGGACGGCCTGCTCTGCCTGCGGCCGGCCGAGTCGGCCCGCCTGCAGCTCTTCGCGGTGGGGGCCTACCAGCTGGCCGAGATGGAGCGGGCCCTGGCGCGCCTGGAAGACGCCGGCATCGCCACGAGCCTCTATGTGATCCAGGAGCCCGGCAAGCTGCGCGAGGCCCGTGACGAGGACGAGGCCAGCGCCGTGCTCAGCCAGTGTCGCCTCAGCACCCTGGTGCCGGAGGTCGCCGCTCGTGTCTTCCTCGCCCACTGCCGCCCCGAGCCCCTGGCCGGGGTCCTGCGCCCCCTGGATACCGGGGCGCGCTCGCGCTTCCTGGGCTACCGCAACCGCGGCGGCACCCTGGACACCTTCGGCATGCTGTTTGCCAATCGCGCCACCTGGGCCCATGTCCTGGAGGCGGCCAGCGAGGTGGCCAGGCTCGACCTGGACGCCCTGCTCAGCGCAGACGAGCAGGCGGCCCTGGCCGGTGAAGGCGACCCGGAGGTGCTGCGCTAGCCGCGCCCCACCCCCAGCCGGGCAGCATTGGCGACCACCGAGAGCGAACTGGCCACCATGGCCAGCACCGCGACCTGGGGCGGGATCACCATCCAGGCGGCGAGCCCCAGGGCCAGGGCGTTGTAGAGCGCGGAGAGCGTGAGGTTCTGGCGCATTACCCGCCGGGTGGCCCGGGCGATGGTGATGGCAGAGGCCACCCCCTGCACGCCCTGGCCCAGCAGCTGGATGGCGGCGGCATCCCGGGCCGCGGCGCTGGCCTGCGCGGTGGCCACCCCCACCGTCGCCGCAGCCAGGGCCGGGGCATCGTTGATGCCGTCCCCCACGTAGAGCGTCGGGGACGGCAGCGCCGCCACCAGGTAGCGCTTGGCCTCCGGCGAGCGGCCGCCGTAGCAGGCCCCGGGCGCCAACCCCAGCCGCCGGCCGAGGCGGCGCACCAGCGCCGGGCGATCACCGCTGAGCAGCGCCAGGGCCAGGCCCCGCCGGCCAAGGGCCGCGAGTGTCTCCGGCGCCGAGGGGTGGGGCGCGTCCTCGAGCCATAGCGTGCCCAGCCACTGGCCGTTGCGGGCCAGCGCCACCTCGCTGGCCCATGGCGGCCCCGCCTCTCCCCTGGCCGGCGCCGCACCCCGCTCGGCCAGCCAGTCCGGGGCGCCGATGCAAAGCCGCGTGCCATCGGCGTCCCGGGCCTCGCGCCCCTGCCCGGGGTGCTCGACAAGCCCCGCTGGCGCCTGGCCCGGATCGATCCCCGCCTCCGCGGCGGCGGCGCGGATCGCGAGCCCCAGGGGGTGCT
>WPCG01012105.1_pt1 | contig 97260 bp, 92 predicted proteins | sample 5403311 | NCBI WGS metagenome assembly WPCG01 (sample SAMN12869467, study PRJNA574797) | sludge metagenome | isolation source: wastewater treatment of Control | place: China:Beijing | collected 2019-05-17 | reverse complement strand
CAAGTGACGGTCGCCCACCCTCTGGCTACACATGGCCACCTGTATCTCCCCCTGCCTGAAAACACGTGCTGGCAAGAAAGCTCAGGTATGTCAGCAAGCACACCTGACGCCCCTCTCCCCTCGCGGGAGAGGGGCCGGGGGAGAGGGGGAAACAACAGCACCCCCCACTCTTTCATTCCCCCCCACCGACGTCTAACCTAGCCATCAGCCCACTGCGGATTGCTAGCCATGCCACGCCTCCACCTGCTGCTGTGTCTGCTGTTCGCCTGCCAGGCACTGTTCATGCCCCCGGCCCACGCGCAGGACAGTGACGCAGACCTCAGCCCCATCGAACGCCTGCAGGCGGATATCGCCGCGCTGCCTGACAGCGGCAAGTCCGCCGCCGAGCAGCAACAGCTGCAGGAAGCCTGGCAGCAGCGGCTGACGGCACTGCAGCGGATCGAGTCGGTGAAAGAGCAGCAGGCAGAGCTGCAATCGACCCTCGACGGCGCACCCGAAGAGCTGCGCAGCCTGCGGCAGCAGATCAATGCCCTCAGCCCCGCCGATGAAGAGCGCCTGCGCCAGCGTTTTGCCGCGGGTACGCTGCAGACCCTGGACACCACTCTGGGCGATCTGGTGGCCAGGATGTATGACTGGCAGAACGAGCTGACGGCGGTCAACAGCGAACTGATCGCCGCGGAAACCCGCCCTGAGAAGACCCAGAGCCGGATCTCCGCCAACCAGTCGCGCGCCAATCAACTCAACGAGCAACTGCGTCAACTGCAGCGCCAGCCGCAGAACCAGTTGAACCAGGCGCAGGTGGAGGCGATGCAGGCGGAGCTGGCCAGCCTGGAACAGTCCAGCAACCTGCTGCGCCAGCAGTTGTCGGCGAACAACACCTTACTGGAACTGGCCAATGAAGAACGCCGCCTGCTGCTCGCCGAGCTGGGCAATATCGACAAGGAAATCAACGTACTGCAGGACGTGATCGACGAGAAGCGGCGCAGCCTGTCCGAGCAGGTGATCAGCGATACCACCGCCGAATCGCAGCAGATCAGCAACCACCAGTTGTTGCACAAGCAGAGCCTGATCAACCAGCGGCTCAGCGAAGAGCTGTTGGAGTCATCGAACCGGATCAGTTCCCTGTCGCGCCGCAATATCCGCACTACCCAGCAGATCGACCATCTGACCCAGCAGGAAAGCGCGCTGGACCAGCAGATCAGCGTGCTCGAAGGCAGCCTGCTGCTGTCGCGCATCCTGCATCAGGAAAAGCAGGCGTTGCCAGCGGTGCAGATCGACCATACGCTGGCCGATTCGGTAGCCGACATGCGCCTGCGCCAGTTCGAGATCAATCAGTTGCGTGAGCAACTGCGCAACCAGGACGCCTACCTCAACCGCCTGCTCAACCAGCTACCGGAGGAGCAACGGGAGGCGCTGCGCGAGGACCTGCTGCAACTGCTGCGCAGCCGCCTGACGCTGGTGGAGCAGCTCAGTACCCATATCAACACCCTGCTGGGTGAGGCCATCGCACTGCAGATCAGCGAAACCCAGTTGCAGCAGCTCAGCAGCAAGCTGCAGCAGACCATCGACGACCAGTTGTTCTGGGTAGCCAGCAACCCACCGATCGGCCGCGACTGGTTGCTGGACCTGCCACAGCAGATGCTGTCCCAGTGGCAGGATCTGCAACCAGTGGCGCAAATACAGCGCTTGTTGCTGACCCTCAAGGACAATCCGGGCTGGTTGGCGTTGCTGCTGGTCCTGGCAGGGATACCGCTGCTGTTTCGCCAGCGCCTGGCCAGGCGCCTGCGGGAGTTGCATGGGGAGGTCGGGCATTACCGCCTCGACAACCAGCGCACCACGCCCATGGCGCTGTTGCTGACAGCGGTCTGGGTGCTGCCGCTGCCGATCCTGCTGGGCGGTGCCGGCTTCGGCCTGGGCTTTGGCGATACCCCGGCCATGCCCACCCTGGGTCGGGCACTGCTGCAATTGTCCGTGGGCTGGTTCGTACTGCACCTGATGTACCGGCTGTGCGATCCCCAGGGCATCACCCTCCAGCATTTCCGCTGGTCCACCAGCAAGGTGTCACGGCTGCGTAAACTGATCCGGCGTCTGGCCTGGGTACTGCTGCCGATGCTGCTGATCATCAGCCTGGGCACCAGCAACCCCGAGCACCTGGACAAGGACGTGCTGGGCCGGCTGACGATGATCATCACCCTGTGCCTGTTCAGCCTGCTGGTCGGCGGCGTGATGCGCCGCAGCGAGCCGTTGAACAACTCGCGGATCTTTCATTTCGGCGCCTCGGCGATCCTGATCCTGACGCCCCTGGCACTGGCCGGCATGACCATCTGGGGCTATCACTATACGGCCATCCGCCTGGCCGAGCGGATGATAGATACGCTGTACCTGATCACCGCCTGGATATTGCTGCAGGGCATAGTGGTACGCAACCTGCGCGTGGCCGGCCGGCACCTGGCCTATCAGCGCGCGATCAGCAAACGCCAGGCCGAGGAACAGGCCGGCGGCCTCGAGTCCGACGTGCCTCTGGACATTCCCGAACTCAAGCTCGAACAGATCAACCAGCAGTCGCTGCGCCTGGCCCGCCTGGGGCTGCTGATCCTGTTCGGCGTGCTGATCTATCTGACCTGGTCCGACCTGATCAGTGCCGCCTCCTACCTGGAATCCATCACCCTGTGGGAATACAACAGCGGCACCACCGACAACCCATTGATGGTACCGCTCAGCGCCGGTGACCTGCTCGGTGCCATCATCGTGGTGGTGCTGACCATCACCCTGGCGCGCAACCTGCCAGGGCTGCTGGAGATTCTGGTGCTGTCACGCATGGAGCTGCGTCAGGGCAGCAGCTACGCCATCACTACCCTGCTCAGCTACCTGATCATCAGCGTCGGCATCATCAGCTGCCTGTCCACCCTGGGTGTCAGCTGGAACAAGCTGCAATGGCTGGTGGCGGCACTCGGCGTCGGTCTCGGCTTCGGCCTGCAGGAAATCTTCGCCAACTTCGTCTCCGGGCTGATCATCCTGTTCGAGCGGCCGGTGCGCATCGGCGACGTGGTGACCATCGGCGAGCTGTCGGGCACGGTCAACCGCATCCGCATCCGCGCCACCACCATCACCGATTTCGATCGCAAGGAAATCATCGTTCCCAACAAGACCTTCGTCACCGAGCACCTGATCAACTGGTCGCTGTCCGACACCGTCACCCGCGTCACGGTGAGAATCGCTGTGGCCCACGGCTCGGATGTGACACTGGTGCGCGAGCTGCTGCTGCAGATCGCCAGCGATAACCCGCGGGTGCTGGATGAACCGGAACCGCTGGTGCTGTTTCTCGGTTTCAATGACAACCGGCTGGATCACGAACTGCGCATGCATGTGCGGCAGCTGGATGATCGCAACCCGGCCATCGATGAGACCAACCGCGAGATCGACCGCCTGTTCGCCGAGAACCACATAGAAATCGCCACCCGGCAGGTGGATGTCAACCTGCGCACCAGCCAGGGCCTGGAGCGGCTGATCAGCACCGAGCGGGACTGAAGCCGTCGCTTGCGCGTCAACCGGGGGAAAACGCACAATAGCGTTTTCCCTGCCATCCGAGCATTGCCAATGCCAAAAGCCTCCGAACTGAAGAAGGGCCAGATCGTCCAGATCAACGGCCAGCCGTATATCGTTTCCCAGATCGATGTGAAGAGCCCGTCCTCACGCAGCGGTACCACCCTGTACAAGGTGCGCTTCAATCATGCGCAGACCAAGCAGAAACTCGAACAGAGCCTGACCGGTGACGACTTCTTCGCGCCCATCGACTTCCAGAAGCGTGCCGTGCAGTTCCTCTATCAGGATGCCGATGGCTACACCTTCATGGATAACGAGGACTACAGCCAGTTCACCCTGAACGCGGATGCCCTCGAAGAACAGATTCCCTATCTGTATGACGGCATCCAGGGCCTGTACGGCCTGGTGGTCGAAGGCAACCTGGTCGGCGTGGAACTGCCAGCGGTAGTGGAGATGGCGATTGCCGAGACACCGCCGGCGATCAAGGGCTCCTCGGCCAGTGCCCGGACCAAGACCGCACGCTTTGCCAGCGGCCTGGAGGTACAGATCCCCGAGTACCTGGAAACCGGTGAAGTGGTGCGCATCAACACCGAAACCGGCAAATTCATGTCGCGTGCCTGACGCAAAGGAACAATAACAATGTCCAACGAACCCCTGATCATCGAACCACCCCGCCCGGCCGATGCCTGTGTCATCTGGCTGCATGGCCTGGGCGCGGACCGCTATGACTTCGTACCGGTGGTCAAGGCGCTGGAGCTGCCGGCCGATCACCGCCTGCGTTTCATCTTCCCGCAGGCGCCGACCCGCCCGGTGACCATCAATGGCGGCTTCCCCATGCCAAGCTGGTTCGACATCCTGGCGATCACGCCGCAGCGGGTGATGAACCTGGAGCAACTGGCCGAATCCGTGGCCATGGTCCGTGGCCTGGTCGATGAACAGGTCGCCAGTGGCATTGCCGCCGAGCGTATCGTGCTGGCCGGTTTCTCCCAGGGTGGCGCCATCGTCATGCGTGCGGCACTGGAAAGCGGTCTGGCGCTGGGCGGGGTGATGGCCCTGTCGACCTATGGCCCGACGCTTGAGCAGGTACTGAGCGAGCACCAGGGGCCACGGCTGGATGTGTTCTTCGCCCACGGTCTGTACGACGATATCCTGCAGCCGGAACTGGGCCGCCGGGCCCATGATCTGCTGCAGGGCGCCGGGCATACCGCACACTGGCATGCCTATCCCATGGGCCATGAAGTCTGCCCGGCGGAAATCGCCGATATCCGCAACTGGCTGGACAATCGCCTGGGACTTCGCTAACCGCCTGGGTTGCTTTACACTGCTCGATGATTCCCTATCACATCGAGAGACGATTGTGCTCAAGGCACTGAAAAAACTATTCAAACCGGGCAAGACACCGGCTCCGCATCACGAGACGCACATCGAGCCGGCGGCGGCCCCGGTTACCCCGAGCAGCGCCGCGCCGGCATCAGCGGCGCCGCAGCCCCAACACAAGCACGACCGGCATGAGAAGAAGGATGCCCGTCCAAAGCGCAACCGCCAGACCAGGACACGCCCTGCCGCAGCGCCGGCCAAGCCCTGGTCCATCGCCGAGTTCGTGGTGGAGCCCGCCGAGGGCAAGACCCGCTTCCATGATTTCCCGCTGCCCGACAGCCTGATGCGCGCCATCCAGGATCAGGGATTCAGCTACTGCACGCCGATCCAGGCCCAGGTGCTGGGCAATACCCTGCTCGGCCACGACGCCATCGGCCGTGCCCAGACCGGCACCGGCAAGACCGCCGCCTTCCTGATCTCGACCATTACCCAGTTGCTGGAAACCCCGCCGCCGGATGAGCGTTTCATGGGCGAGCCACGCGCGCTGATCATCGCCCCGACCCGGGAGCTGGTGATGCAGATCGCCAGTGACGCCGAGGGTCTGACCAAACACTGCGGGCTGAACGTCATGGGCTTTGTCGGCGGTATGGATTATGACCGGCAACTCAAGCAGCTGGAAAAGAAGTACTGCGACATTCTGGTAGCCACCCCCGGCCGCCTGCTGGACTTCTGCAATCGCGGTGAGGTGCACCTGGACCTGGTCGAGGTGCTGATCCTGGACGAGGCCGACCGCATGCTGGACATGGGCTTCATTCCGCAGGTGCGGCAGATCATCCGCCAGACCCCGCGCAAGGGCGATCGCCAGACTCTGCTGTTCTCCGCCACCTTCAGCGATGACGTGATGAACCTGGCACGCCAGTGGACGGTCGATCCGGCCATCGTCGAGATCGAGCCGGAACGCCCGGCCTCGGAAAACATCACGCAGAAGGTCTACGCGGTCAGCAGCAGCGACAAGTACAAGCTGCTGTTCAACCTGGTCACCCAGTTGGAGCTGGAGCGGGTCATGGTGTTCGCCAACCGCAAGGACGAGGTGCGCCGCATCCAGGAACGCCTGATGCGCGATGGCATCGATGCCGCCCAGCTGTCCGGCGACGTACCGCAGAACAAGCGGGTGCGCACGCTGGAGAACTTCCGCGAGGGCAAGCTGCGGGTGCTGGTCGCCACCGATGTGGCCGGGCGTGGCATTCATATCGATGGCATCAGCCATGTGATCAACTACACCCTGCCGGAAGATCCGGAAGACTACGTACACCGTATCGGGCGCACCGGTCGCGCCGGCGCCAAGGGCACCTCGATCAGCTTCGCCGGTGAGGATGATGCCTTCCAGCTGCCGCCGATCGAGGAGCTGCTGGGCGGCAAGCTGGAATGCGTACCGCCGGAAGAGGAACTGCTCAAGCCGGTGCCCAAGCGCCATCGCACAGCCGAGGAAAAGGCCGCCAGCGATGCCAACGAAGCCGAGCAGGCTGCAGCCGCGGCAGCCAATCGCAAGCGTTCCAGTTCCAGAAGGGATGGTCGGCGGGACCGCCGTTAGGTTTTTTTGCGCAACCGGGCCGATGACTATAACCCGTTGATTCGGCCCGGGAGAACCACCATCCGTCCGTTAGCGGCGATCTTCCACATTTATCGTCTTGACGCTTGTAGCTGTCATTTATTTTGCGCTATACCTCAATCAACCGACCGATACCCGGCAGTGATCCACTGATACCGCCGGGTAATGCGAGTCGGTCTTGCGGACTGCCAGGTGCGGACCGGCGCCTGATACAGTCTCGTATACGGCCATTGCGAGGTAATAGCCCATGGAAGCGTGCGGAGCGACCCGACACACCTTCTACGTACTTGATACCAACGTCCTCATCCACGATCCCAATGCCCTGCTCAACTTCGAAGAGCACCACGTCATCATCCCGATGACCGTCCTTGAAGAACTCGACAAACTCAAATCCGGCAAGACCAGCACCGCCGCGGACTGCCGCCAGGCCATCCGCCTGATCGACCAGACCCTGGCCGACGCCCCACCCGAACTGGTCGAGTCCGGCGTGCCCATCCAGCGCGGCAAACTGGCGCCCAATGGCACCCTGGCCATCCTCATGGACAAGGCGCCGATTCCCGCCCACTGCCTGCCCAACGACCTCAACGACAACAAGATCATCAACCAGCTGTGCCAACTGCAGATCCGCCACCCCGACGACCGCATCGCCCTGGTGTCCAAGGACATCAACATGCGGCTGAAGGCCCGTGCCTGCGGCATCGATGCCGAGGACTACCACACCGACCAGTTGCTCGATGACATCAACCTGCTGGCCCGCGGTTACCACCAGATCGAGGGCTCGTTCTGGGATCGTGCCAGCAAGGTCGAGACCCGCCAGCTCACCGGCAAGACCCTGCATGACGTGCAACTGATCGATAACCTGCCGGCGCTGCATATCAACGACTTCATCATCGACGAGCAGGGCTTCATCGGCCAGGTCAAGGCAGTCGAGGGCGCCAACCTGCAGTTGCTCGACATGCACCAGGAACCGCTGATGCACCAGGAAGCCTGGGGCCTGCGGCCGCGGGACGTGTTCCAGGCGCTGGCCATGCACGCGCTGCTGGACCCGGACATCCACCTGGTCAACCTCACCGGCGCCGCCGGCTCGGGCAAGACCATCCTGGCGCTGGCGGCGGCGATCGAACAGACCATGGTCAGCAAGACCTACCGGCGCATCATCGCCACTCGCAGCACCCAGGGGCTGGACGAGGACATCGGCTTTCTGCCGGGTACCGAGAAGGAAAAGATGGAGCCCTGGCTGGGCGCGATCACCGACAACCTGGAAGCCCTGCACATGGACGACGAATGCACCCATGGCAGCGTGGAGTACATCCTCGACCGGGTACCGCTGCAGTTCAAGTCGCTGAACTACATCCGCGGGCGCAGCTTCCAGCAGAGCTTCATCCTGATCGACGAGAGCCAGAACCTCACCCCGCACCAGATCAAGACCATCATCACCCGCGCCGGCAACGGCTCCAAGGTAGTCTGCCTGGGCAACCTGGCGCAGATCGATACGCCGTACCTGAACGCTACCAGTTCCGGCCTGACCTACCTGACCGAATGCTTCAAGGACTTCCCCCACGGCGTGCACATCCACCTGCAGGGCGTACCCCGCTCGCTGCTGGCGGAGTATGCGGAAACCCATCTATAGCCTGCTTCCCCCTCTCCCCTAGCCCCCGCACCGCGCCCCGGCCCTTCGCAGAGCTCAGGGCGCTCAAGCGGGCGAAGCAGTGCTTCGCTTTTTCCGCTTTCGCCCCGCAAGGGGAGAGGGGTGAGGTGTGCCCACCTGCGGATCAACCTGCCACATCATCGCAGTATCAGGAGCATGCACGGCCTGGCCCATCAACCCTTTCTATCAGCCCCATGGCAAGCCATCAGTCGGCAGATACGGCATAATGAGTCTCACTGAATCAAAGGAGCCCTGTCATGCTGATGGTGATTTCCCCCGCCAAGACCCTGGACTACGACACCGCACCGGCCACCCAGCGCCATACCCAGCCGCGCTATCTGGAGCACAGCCGGGAACTGATCGAGGTGCTGCGGGAAAAGTCGCCGCAGGACATCGCCAAGCTGATGTCGCTGTCCGACAAGCTGGCGGCGCTGAACGTGGCCCGTTATGGCAGTTGGTCGGAGCAGTGCAGCACCGACAACAGCAAGCAGGCGTTGCTGGCGTTCAAGGGTGATGTCTATACCGGGCTCAATGCCGAGGACTTCAGCGAGGACGACTTCGACTTCGCCCACCAGCACCTGCGCATGCTCTCCGGCCTGTACGGCCTCCTGCGCCCACTGGACCTGATGCAACCCTACCGTCTGGAGATGGGCACCAAGCTGGCCAACCCGCGCGGCAAGGACCTGTATGCATTCTGGGGTGAACATATCACCGAATGGTTGAACCAGGACCTGGCCGAGCAGGGTGACGACATAGTGCTCAACCTGGCCTCCCAGGAGTACTTCGGCGCGGTCAAGCCCAAGGCCCTGAACGGCCGGCTGATCGAGACCGTATTCAAGGAACGCAAGAACGGCCAGTACAAGATCATCAGCTTCTACGCCAAGAAGGCCCGAGGGCTGATGGCGCGCTATGTAATCAAGGAACGGCTGAGCGACCCCGAGGGCCTGAAGGATTTCAACCTGGACGGCTACCACTACGACCAGGCCAGTTCCAGTGCGGACAAGCTGGTGTTTCTGCGCGAGGAGCAGCGCTGAACATGCCGGGCTCGGGAGCCACGCCGCCGGATGACAGCAAGCGCTACAGCCAGCTGCTGCAGCGCAATCGCTGGTTCCGCGACCTGCCGGATGACTGCATCAGCGAGACCGTGGCAATGGCCCGGCTGCGCCGGGTGGAGGATGGTCAGCGCCTGTTCGCCCATGGCGACCTGCCTGATGGCCTGTACGGCATCTACAGCGGCAGCGTGCGCATCAGTAATACCGGCAGCGATGGCCGCGAAGCGTTGCTGACGGTGCTCAGCCCCGGCAGCTGGTTTGGCGAGATATCCTTGTTCGATGGCCTGCCACGCACCCATGACGCTCACGCCATGGGCGCCACCGAACTGCTGCTGGTTCCGCAAAAGGGCTTCCAGCAGTTGCTCGAACGCCGCCCGGAACTCTACCCGCATTTCATGCGCCTGCTGTGCCGACGCCTGCGCCTGTCCTTCAACATGATGACTGACAGCGCCCTGCTGCCCCTGCCCGCCCGGCTGGCCAAGCGCCTGCTGATGCATGCGCAGTCCTACGGCGAGGTGACGGTGGGCAATGAACGCCTGGCGATCCAGTTGTCCCAGGAAACCCTGGGGCTGATGCTCAACAGCTCACGGCAGAGCATCAACCGCCTGCTCAAGCAATTCGAGCAGGCCGGCTGGGTACGTATCCACTACAGCCAGATCAGCATACTCGATGAAGAAGCCCTGACCCGCATTGCAACCGGCAGCGGGATGCCGGAGGCGTGAGCGCGCTGCGGACTGGCTGGCAGCCGCCGCCCCCCGTCGTCGAGCAGGCGCTCGACAACCCGACAGCAGCATGGTGCTGGGGGTGTAGCGCCCCTGCGCTACGCCTGCGAACTAGCCGGCAACCGCATAACCTCGTCGTCGAGCGGGTGCTCGACAACCCCAGGGGGCAGCATCACGCTCCGGCGCGCAGCCGCGCAACGAAATCATCCAGCCACGGCTTGGCATCGTCTTCGGGGGTGACCGTCTCGCTGGCGTCCAGGCGCAGCATGGGCAGTGCCTCGCTGGCCTGTACTTCCAGCAACAATTCACGCAGCTGCTCGCCACCCTGGCAGAAGGTGTCACCATAACCGGCGTCGCCCAGCGCAATGACACCGAAGGGTTTGCCCGTCAGCAAAGGAAAACGCGACTGCATGTCATAGTAGAAATCCTGGATGGTGGCCGGCAGCTCACCCATACCGGTGGTCGAGCAACAGACCAGGATTGCGTCGGGGTTGGCCTCGAGCAATGCATCCAGCGTCACCGGCTTGATGCGGGTAACCTGCAGCCCGGCCGCCCGGCAGCGCTCTGCCGCTTCATCGGCCACCTCGTCGGCCGTGCCGAAAACCGAACCACTGAGTATCGCCAGATGCATCATTACCCCCTTTGCTGATTGACCGGGCGCACATTATGCCCCAATCGCCGCCCCGCTGCCGGACCGAACCGGACAGACATGCTAAGATGCGGCCCTCGACCGACCACAGGATGCCGGCCCGATGCACGACCAGCAGACCATTCTGATCACCGGAGCAGCCCAGCGTGTGGGGCTGTACTGCGCCCAGCGGCTTGCCGCCGACGGCTACCGGGTGCTCATTACCTGCCGGCGTCCGCGCCCGGAATGGCAGGATCACCCGCTGCCGGGAATCGAGGTGCTGCTGGCCGACTTCTCCAGCGTTGAAGGTATCCAGCACCTGATCGACACCCTGGTCAGCCGCCAGATCCGCCTGCGCGCACTGATCCACAACGCCTCGGCCTGGCTGAACGACCAGGACAGCGCCGCGGCCCTGCAGCAGATGTTCATGGTGCACATGCAGGCGCCCTACCTGCTGAACCTGGCCTGTGCCGAGCTGTTCGACCCGGCTGTCACCGGCGATATCATCCATATCAGCGATCATGTGGCCCAACGCGGCAGCGCCCGGCATATCGCCTACAGCGCCACCAAGGCCGGCCTGGAAGGCCTCAGCCGCTCGTTCGCCGCCAGCCTTGCCCCACGCATCAAGGTCAATGCCATCGCCCCGGCGCTGATCATGTTCAATGAGGGCGACTCGGCCGAGTACCGGGAAAAGGCGCTGGCCAAGTCGGCGCTGGGCATGGAACCCGGGCCCGAGGTCGTCTACCAGTCCATTCGCTACCTGATGGACAACCCCTACGTAACAGGCACCTGTCTCGACCTGAATGGCGGCAGGAACCTCAAATGAACCGATACGAGAATTGCGATGAGTCTTGAAAAGCTGACCAGCAACTACCACGACATCCTCACCAACCTGGGTGAGAACCCCGAGCGCGAAGGCCTCCAGGGCACTCCCCAGCGCGCCGCCAAGGCCATGCAGTTTCTCTGCCGCGGCTATGAGCAGTCGCTGGAAGAAATCGTCAACGGCGCGCTGTTCGAGTCCTCCAGCGACGAGATGGTGATCGTCAAGAACATCGAACTGTACTCGCTGTGCGAACACCACATGCTGCCCTTCATCGGCAAGGCGCACGTGGCCTACATGCCCAGTGGCAAGGTGATCGGCCTGTCCAAGGTGGCACGCATCGTCGACATGTTCGCCCGCCGCCTGCAGATCCAGGAAAGCCTGACCCGGCAGGTCGCAGAGGCCGTACAGTCGGTCACCGAGGCCCGCGGCGTGGCGGTGGTCATCGAGGCCCGGCACATGTGCATGATGATGCGCGGAGTGGAAAAGCAGAACTCGACCATGATGACCTCGGTCATGCTCGGCAGCTTCCGCGAGTCGTTCAATACCCGCCAGGAATTCCTGCAGCTGATCGGGCGGGACAACTGAGATGCAGCGCATGGAGCCCGGCATGGCGCGGATCAGGATCAAGAACCTGCGCCTGCGTACCTACATCGGCATCAAGGAAGAAGAGATCAACAACCGCCAGGATGTGCTGATCAATGCACTGATCCTGTACCCCGCCGACAATGCGGTGGAAATCAATGAGATCGAACACGCGCTGAACTACCGCACCATCACCAAGGCCATCATCAGCCATGTGGAGAGCAATCGCTTCGCCCTGCTCGAACGCCTGACCCAGGAGGTACTGGACCTGGTCATGCAGCATCCGCAGGTGCGCTATGCCGAGGTCGAGGTGGACAAGCCGCACGCCCTGCGTTTTGCCGAATCGGTATCCATCACCCTGAGTGGTGAGCGCTGATGACCGCCGATGAATTCAAGGCCCGGCTCGGCAGCCCCGAACACCGCTTTGCCGACACCCTGGCGTTCATCGACCAGCATTACCACTATCAACCCAGCGCCTTCAGCAACGGCCCGCTGCACAACAGCCCGCAGCAGAACCAGGGCTCGTGCCGGATACTGGCCATGGCGCTGGACCTGGGTTTGAGCGATGAACAGGCGCTGCAGTGCTTCGCCGAGCATTACCAGGCGGTCCTGGCCCAGCCCGAGGGCAGCGAGCATGCCAATATCCGCGCCCTGATGCAGCACGGCCTGGCTGCCGTGCGTTTCGACAACCAGCCACTCACCCGGCGCTGAACCGCGCCCAGCACCACGGAGCCTCCATGGCGGTCAAGCAACTCCACCCCCGCGGCAATTTTCCCGCCCCCGGCCTGTTTCGCCGCCTGGCCGCCGCCTTCTATGATCTGATGCTGTGCCTGGCACTGCTGATGGTGCTGATCCTGGTCTATCAACAGGGTGTGCTGCGGCTGGTCTACGGCGCGGAAACACTGCAGGCCATGTCCGATGCCGGCAGCCTGGACCGCGACCCCGTGCTGACTATCCTGATGATCCTGGCCATCTACGGCTTCTTCGGCCTGTTCTGGACGCTCACTGGCCAGACCCTGGGCATGCAGGCCTGGCGTCTGCGGGTGCAACAGCTCGACGGCAGCTCCATCACCTGGCGCCAGGCCATCAACCGCGTGAGCGTCGCCTTCATCGCCTGGGCCTGCGGCGGGCTGGGCATCTGGTGGGCACTGTGGGACAAGCAATCGCGTACCTGGCCGGATATCGCCTCGGGTACCCGCACCGTGGTGTTGCCGAAAGCATGAATCTCGCCCTGACCACCTCCTACGCCCTGGTGGTAACGCTGCTGATCGCCACCCCCGGCCCGGTGGTGGCGCTGGTCATCAATACCGCCTCGGCGGCTGGCTCGAAAAAGGCGCTACAAACCGCCATCGGCGCCAATGGTGCGTCGCTGGCGCTGATCGTCGCCGCCGCCGCGATCATTTCCGGGGCGGCGGTGCTGCAGCCGGAAACCCTGCGCTGGATCAGCATCCTCGGCTGCCTGTATATCGGCTGGCTGGCCATCTCGGCGATCCGCGAGCACGCGGCGGTGCCGAACGAGGCGCAACAGGGACGCAGGCTGCAACAGGGCGGCTGGCTGAAAGGCTTCCTGGTGGGCATCTCCAACCCGAAGGACATCCTGTTCTTCGTTGCGCTGTTTCCCCAGTTCATCCAGGTCACCGAGTCCTTCGCCACCAGCATGGGGCTGCTGGCGGCGATCTGGGTCGCACTCGACCTGCTGATCCTCGGCGCCTATATCTTCGTGCTGGGGAAGCTGCTGTCGATCCGCTACCGGCACTGGATAGCCCTGGCCTCGGCGGTGCTGTTGCTGGGTATCGCGGTGGCGGGGCTGGTGTACAACCTCGCCACCTGAGGAAGGGAGATCAGCCCGCGCGGCGCATCAACCAGGCGCCCATGGCAACCAGCACGAGGATTGGCAGCAGTACCGCGATCAGCGGAGAAAAGCCGAACACCAGGCTCGAAGGGCCAAGCAGATCCTGCACGATGCGGAAGCTGAAACCGACCAGTACCCCAGTGAACACCCGCTGGCCGAGGGTCACCGAACGCAGCGGGCCGAAGATGAAGGAGATGGCGACGAACACCAGCGCGGCGGTGGTCAGTGGTTGCAGCAGCTTCTTCCAGAAGGCCAGCCAGTACTGGCTGTTGTTCAATCCCTGCTCGGCGAGATAGCCCTGGTAATGCCAGATACCGGTCAAGGGCAGCACATCCGGGTCCAGCAGCACTACCCGCAGCAGGCTCGGGGATAACCCCACATCCCAACGTTGCTGCAGGTGCTGCTCCACGCGGCTGGTACCGTCCTGCTCGAATAGCGTGGTCGCCACATCCTCCAGCAGCCAATGTTCATCCTGCACGCTGGCACGTTGGGCAAAGCTGGTTTCCAGCAGTTCGCGCTGCCCGTCGAAGCGGTAGCGGGTGATGCCGTGCAGCACGCCGTTGGGCTGCACCGCGTTGATATGGATGAAGTCGTCGCCCTCGCGATGCCACAGACCCTTGGACTTGACCGCCTCGCCACTACCGACAGCCAGCGCCCGGCGGCTCTCGGCCAGGTTCTCGCTGTAGGGCGCGACATACTCGCCGAGCAGCACACCGGCCAGCATCAGCACCAGCAGCGGCTTGAGCACCGCGCCCATGATCCGCGCTATGGACATGCCCGAGGCGCGCATCACGGTGAGTTCGGAATTGCTGGCCAGGGTACCCAGGCCGATCAGGCAGCCGACCAGCGCCGCCATGGGCAACAGGTCGTAGAGGCGTCGTGGGAAGGTAAGGAAGATATAGGTCAGGGCCTCCAGCGCGCCGTAGTCGCCCTCCAGATCATCCAGTTCGCCGATATAGGCGAACAACAGGTCCAGTCCGACGATGATCAGCGCCACCGCCAGCACACTGCTGATGACGGACTTGCCGATATGACGATCAAGCAGCCGCATGCGCACCTCCGGTCGGACCACTGCGGGCGGTCAGGGCGCGTAGATTGAGCAGCACACCGACGCCGAGAAATAGCAGATGCACCCACCACAGGCCGATGGCGGCTGGCGTCTTGCCTGCTTCCATCCAGCCCCGGGCACTGACCAGCAGCGCCAGGTAGGCCATGTACAGCACCACCGCTGGGATCAGTTTGAGAAAGCGCCCCTGGCGCGGATTGACCCGCGCCAGCGGGACAGCGAAGAACGCCACTATCGGCACCAGCAACGGAATGGCCAGGCGCCATTGCAGCTCGGCACGATTCTTCAGGTCAGCATGGCCGAGCAGCCGCGAGGTCGGCATCGCCTCGCGATCATTGACCTCGGTCACCACCTCCGGCTTGGGCAGCAGCACGCCATAGGCATCGTATTGCACAGTGCGGAAATCCGCCGCGCCGGGGCGCCCGTCGTAGCGGTAGCCGTTCTGCAGCACCAGGTAACGACTGCCGTCGGCATTCATCTGCTGGCGTCCGCGCTCGGCCACCAGCACGCCGACACTGGCATCCTCACCCGAGCCGGTACGCTCGGCGATGAAGATGGTCTCCAGCTCGGTACGGTCATCCGACAGGCCACCGGCATAGGTTACCCGTTGCCCGCTGCCCAGGGTCTGGAAGCGGCCGGCGGCCAGGGTATCGAACTCGGTCAGGGCATCCTGCTCGTTGAACAGCTGCTGGGTCTTGAGCACACCGGCCGGCGCCACCCACAGGCTCAGCCAGGCCACCAGCAGCGCCACCAGCAGCGCCGGGCCCTGGGTGTAGCCGAGGATCTTGCGATCACTGATACCGGTAGCCGACAGCACGGCCATCTCGCTGTCCAGATACATGCGCCCATAGGCCAGCAGAATGCCGAGAAACATGCCCAGCGGCAGGATCAGCACCACGAAGCCGGGCAGGCGGTAGGCCATGATGGTGAACAGCACGCCCGGGTCCAACTGGCCCGCCGCAGCCTGCGCCAGGTACTTGATGAAGCGACCACTCATGATGATCAGTAGCAGCACACCACTGACCGCCGCCAGGGTGGTCAGCACCTCACGGCTCAGGTATCGGAATACGATCACAGGTTGTTTCCTTGAATCCGGGGCTTTATGGCCTCACGGGAATAGGCCAGAATGCAGTGACAGCAAGCCTGTCCGCCGCTGGCTGGCCAGCATCGGCACCAGGCCGGTCGTGCCATGCCGGTCATAATGGGCAGTATTATCGGTCAAACCACACGATTTGTCTTGGGGAGCACCATGGAGTTCAACGTCAAACACGGCGCACTGGAAACCATTAAAACCGGTTGTCTGGTGGTCGGCATCAACGAAGCACGCACTCTCAGCGGCAGCGCCGCCCATCTCGACGGCATCTGCGGCGGCCAGATCAGCGCCGCGGTCAAGCGTGGCGACATCACCGGCAAGTCCGGGCAGAGCCTGATGCTGTTCGCCCTGCCGGGTATCAGCGCCCAGCGTGTACTGCTGGTCGGCACCGGCAAGGCTGGCGACATCAGCGATCGTGACTGGCGCAAGCTGGCGCAGAAAGTGGTCGCCACGCTGAAGAATGGCGGTGCCACCGATGCCGTGCTGGCACTGGCCGAACTGCCGGTCAAGAACCGCGACCTGTATGCGCGCAGCCGCCTGCTGGTGGAGACCGTGCGCGAAAGCCTGTACCAGTTCGACCAGTTCAAGAGCAAGAAGGCCGACAAGCCGCGCCTGAAGAAATGCACCCTGTGGTCCGCCGACAAGGCCGATGCCGACGCGCTCAAGCGGGCCATCGCCCATGGCCAGGCAATCAGCGACGGTACCGACCTGACCCGCGACCTCGGTAACCTGCCCGGCAACGTGTGCACCCCGACCTACCTGGCCAAGGAAGCCAAGGCCCTGGCCAAGCAGTTCAAGGGCATCGAGGCGGAAGTGCTGGACGAGAAGGACATGAAGGCGCTGGGCATGGGCTCGCTGCTCGCCGTCAGCGCCGGCAGCGCCGAGCCGGCCAAGCTGATCCGTCTCAGCTACCAGGGTACCGAGGCCAAGGCCAAGCCCCACGTACTGGTCGGCAAGGGCATCACCTTCGACACCGGCGGCATCAGCCTCAAGCCCGGCGCCAGCATGGATGAGATGAAGTACGACATGTGCGGCGCCGCCACCGTACTCGGCGTGTTCAAGGCCGTCGTCAGCCTGCAGTTGCCGATCAACCTGACCGTGCTCATCGCCTCCGCCGAGAACATGCCCAGCGGCACCGCCACCAAGCCCGGCGACATCGTTACCAGCATGTCCGGCCAGACCATCGAGATCCTCAACACCGACGCCGAAGGCCGCCTGGTGCTGTGCGATGCGCTGACCTACGCCGAGCGCTTCAACCCGGCCAGCGTGGTGGATATCGCCACCCTCACCGGCGCCTGCATCGTCGCCCTGGGCAGCCACACCACCGGCGTGATGGGCAACAACGACCAGCTCATCGAGCAACTGCTGGATGCCGGCAAGCAGGCCGACGACCGCGGCTGGCAACTGCCGCTGTTCGACGAATACCAGGAGCAGCTCGACAGCCCCTTCGCCGACATCGCCAACATCGGCGGCCCCAAGGCCGGTACCATCACCGCCGCCTGCTTCCTGTCCCGGTTCACCAAGGCCTACCCCTGGGCGCACCTGGATATCGCCGGCACTGCCTGGATCAGTGGCGGCAAGGAGAAAGGGGCCACCGGTCGGCCAGTGCCGTTGCTGACCCAGTATCTGTTGAATCAGGTTCAGGGCTGAATGGCACGCGCCATGCCCTGTGAGTCTCTACACCGTCATCCTCTGCGAAGGCAGAGGATCCATCGAACAGGCTGACTTCTATGCCGCTCCTGGATTCTCCGCCTTCGCGGAGAATGACGGGATTATGGGGTGCTTTATCAAAAACTCATGACCAGAATCGACTTCTACGTTCTCAACAGCAACCAGACCCAGGCCCGGCTGCAGTTCGCCTGCCGCCTGGCCTACAAGGCCTGGGAGCAGAACCGCCATGTATATCTGCATTGTGCCAACGAGGCCGAGGCCGAGCAGCTCGACGGGCTGCTGTGGTCATTCCGCGCCGACAGCTTCCTGCCTCACGCGCTGCACCCCGACCAGCCGGCCGAGGCCGTAGTCTGTGGCTGGGGGGATGACCCGACTCCGCACCACGACCTGTTGATCAATCTCAGTAACGACACCCCCGACTTCTTCAGCCGCTTCAACCGTCTGGCGGAAATACTGGTCGAACACGACCCTATCCTGACACCGGCCCGCGAACGATTTCGTTTTTATCGCAAACGGGGCTATCCTCTGAAAACTCATCAGATACGGACAGCAGGATGAAGTATGAAGCAGCGCGAACCAACGGACCCGTCTCGCTTGCTGAAGGACCTGGAGTCCATCCGCACACTGCTGGATGACGACCCACCCACAGACCATCAGCTCGACATTCCCCTGTTGCAGGACATCATCAGCTCCGGCAGCGACAAGCCGCCTGCAGCATCAGCAACACTGGCCGGCAACAAGTCTCCCAATCCCTTCCTGCCGTATGAGTCCCTGGCACGCCTGGCCGGTGAACGGGTCCAGCTCGAACGCATACTCCAGCAAACCGCCCAGCAGTCACTCACCGGCCTGCACACCGGCGCCCGCGAAGTACGTATGGAAGCCCGGCTGCAGGCCGAAGCACAGCTGGTGATGCAGGATGTGATCGACGAGATACTGCCGGTGATCGAAGCGGAACTGCGCAAGCGCCTGAGCGGCAAGCTCGAACAGATGGTTCAGGAGCAGCTGAGCCAGAGAGGCATGGACAACCGCTGAAAGGCCTCCCCCTGTGGGAGCAGAGCGCCTGGTCAATCGCGGCGGGGCGCCGCTCCCACTCCAGTACCTACTCCTGTGGGAGACTCCATGGTGCCAGGCAGTCTGGTTCGAGTGCCGGGATGGCAGGCAGCAAGAAGCAGCCTTGGGGAGCGCCGCCCCGGCGCGAGGCGGACACTCAGTCGCTCTCAAGCCGGCACCATCTGCTCCAGGCCGTCACGCATGCGCAGCGCATCCTGACGGAAGCAGCGTGCGGCCTGCAGCAGCGCCAGCAAGGTGAGGAACAATGCCACCGGGATCAGCAACATGGCATCGTGCAGGCCGACGGCCTTGAACGTCTCGGTCATTTCAGTAGCGCCCGCGGCATGCATGGCCGCCTGGGCCGAGCGATCGGACAACCAGCCCACCACCAGCGGCCCGAGGCCACCACCGAGCAGATACAGGCCGGCAAAGAACAGCGCCATGGCCGTCGCCCGCAGGCGCGGCTCGACCACATCCTGGATCGCCGTGTAGACGCAGGTGTAGAAGTTGTAGGAGAACAACCAGCCAATACTGAACACGCCGACGAATACCGCGGTATCGATACGGCCGGCGCTCAGCGCCCAGGCGGTGCAGACACAGGCGACCAACATGCTGAAGGCAGCGAACAGCAAACGACCGTTGGCCCAGCGCTGATGAATCTTGTCCGCCAGCCAGCCACCCAGGGTCAGGCCGAACAGCCCGGTGACACCGACGATCACCCCAGTCGCCATGGCTGCATTCTGCAGCCCCAGCCCGAAGTAACGCTGCAGCATCGGCACCATGAAGGAGTTGCAGGCATAGGAAGCGAAGTTGAAGGCCAGCCCGGCCAATACCAACCACCAGAAGGTACGGATCTGCAGCACCTTGCGCAGGGGCTTGTCCACCGGTGTGGTACTGACCTGCATGCCATCCGCGCCACCGCGTGCCGGCTCACGAATGAAGAACAGGAACAGCGCGAGGATCAGCCCCGGCACCGCAGCGATAAGAAAAGGCGCGCGCCAGCTGTCGAACGCCTGGACCATGGCACCGATGGTGAAGAACGCCAGCAACAGCCCCAACGGCAGCCCCAGCATGAAGATCCCCATGGCCCGCGCCCGCTTGTGCGCAGGAAACAGATCGCCGATCAGCGAGTTGGCCGCCGGCGCGTAACTGGCCTCACCGATACCCACACCCATGCGGATCAGCAGGAAGCTCCAGAAATTCCAGGCCAGACCGTTGAGCGCCGTCAGCCCGCTCCACACCGCCAGCCCCCAACCCATGATCTTGCGCCGCGCGCCCGTATCAGCCATGCGCCCCAGCGGCAACCCGGCCAGGGCGTAGACAATGGTAAAGGCGGTGCCGACCAGACCCAGCTGCAGGTCGCTCAGCCCCCACTCCATGCGGATCGGCTCGATGATGATGGCCGGAATGGTACGGTCGAAGAAATTGAACAGATTGGCGAGGAACAGCAGGAACAGAATGCGCCAGGCATAGGGCGCTTGCTGATTGGGCTGCATGGTCGGTTCTCTTGTTGTTGTCCATGGGGCGCCTGTCGACGCGATGCCGGCCTTGACCGCATCGCCCGAGCGTCGGGAATCCACAATCTAGAACCTTTACCACGGCCTGTCTGCGACTATTCGCCGGATTTATGCACGGCGATGGACTGCCCAAGCGAGGCAGACGAAATCCTTGCCCGCCGCACCATCAAGAGTGCCAGCCAACTGCCGATATAGTGGCAAGGTGCAACCAGGCAACAAACCAAGCCATGAATCCTATCGCCCAACCAGTCGGCCTGCCGACCAGGACCACCATCTCCGCGCAACCCTCCGCCCAGGCTGAGCATGCGCAAACCTCTGTCCAAACGGACAATCACAGCTCTACCTCCAGCCAGACCGATACAGTCGACATATCGGCGCTGGGCCGGACCCTCGCCTCCCAGATAAAAACCAGCCAGAGCGACGGCAAGCACAGTGATATCAATGACAGCGACCTGCCCACCGAGGTCCAGCGCCTACTCAAGCTCATTCGTGAGTTGAAACAACAACTGCAGGAGCAACAACAGCAACTGATGGAGGTCATGGCTGACACGGCTCTGGACGAGGAAGCCAGAAAGCTCGCACTGGCGGGGATTCAGGCGAGCATCGGCACCCTCTCCGGCGCCCTGATGAACGCCTACAATGCCTTGATACAGCTGTTCAAGGACCTGGACATGAGCAGTGAACAGATCACTCAGGCCACTGCGCTGATCATGAAGTAGAAACGCGACAGCAATCCCGACCACTCTGCATGGCTTGACCGACCGGGCTTCAGTGCCAGTCACCGCCCCTAACCGATACGGACGTTGCCACAGCCTGGCCGATTACCCCATATTGCGAACATTGCAGCGAGGCGCCAACACGCGAAGCTGTTATTCAAGCACAGTGGCTACGCCACATGAGTTGAGGCTGTCGTGAACGATATCGCAAGTAACCAGCAGTATTTTGATCAAATGTTTGATCGGCAGGACCTCTCGTCAACCGAGATCAGGGAATCCGTCTTCGAGGAATGCGAGTTCAGCGATTGCGACCTTTCTGCCACTATTCTGACTCGCTGCAAGTTCGTCGACTGTACTTTCAAACGTTGTAACCTGAGCCTGATGGTCATTTCTCAATCACGCTTTTCCACCGCGGAGTTTATTGAATGCAAGCTGGTGGGAGTGGACTGGACCAGAGCCCATTGGCCGTCCTTCGACCTGGAGCCAGGGTTGGCATTCAGAAGCTGCATACTGAATGACTCCAGCTTCTTCGGACTGACACTGCACGGGCTGCAATTGCAGGATTGCAGGCTGCACGACGTGGACTTTCGCGAAGGCAATTTTTCCGGATCTGCGATGCGTGATTGCGAGTTCAACAACAGCGTATTTATGCGCACCGACTTGAGCAAGGTCGATTTCAGTGGCTCGACGGATTTCACCATTGACGTGCTGGTGAACAGGATCACCAAGGCAAGATTCTCCCGCGTGGAAGCCTTGATCCTGCTGGACAGCCTCGGGATCGAGCTGGTTGATTAGGTACTGGCGCAATATCTGAGCTGTAGAAGTTTCGATCTGATCTGACACTCGGCTTGAAAAGGACGGGGTTACCGAGTTTGATGGTTGTGCGACCAATCATCTCACTCATAGGAGTAACCCCGCATGAATGTTGTAAATCAACCGATCGTCAAACACAAGCTGGGCCTGCTGAACCTGGCCGAGGAATTGGGTAACGTGTCCCAGGCCTGCAAGATCATGGGCGTCTCGCGTGACACCTTCTATCGGTACCAGGAAGCCAAGGCCAGTGGTGGTGTAGAAGCGTTGCTGCAGAAGGATCGCAAGCGTCCCAATATTAAGAACCGCGTGGATGAAGTCATTGAGCAAGCCGTGTTGGCTTACGCCCTTGAGCAACCTGCTCATGGTCAAGTTCGCGTCAGCAATGAGCTGCGCAAGCGCGGTACCTTTGTCAGTCCGTCTGGCGTGCGTTCGATCTGGCTGCGTAACGAACTGGCGAACTTCAAGCAGCGGCTTCATGCACTGGAAAAGCATGTTGCCGAGACAGGCGCAGTGCTGACGGAGGCGCAAGTTGTCGCCCTGGAGAAGAAGCGGGATGACGATATTGCCTGCGGTGAGATCGAAACGGCTCATCCGGGCTATCTCGGCTCTCAGGACACCTTCTATGTCGGCACCATGAAAGGTGTTGGACGGATCTATCAGCAGACCTTCGTGGATACCTACAGCAAGGTGGCGTTCGCCAAGCTGTATAACACCAAGACACCGATCACTGCTGCTGATCTTCTGAATGATCAGGTGCTGCCGTTTTTTGCTGATGAAGGGGTTGGGATGCTGCGAATCCTTACCGACCGAGGAACGGAGTATTGCGGCAAGCTGGAACAGCATGATTACCAGCTTTATCTGGCCATGAACGACATTGAGCATACTCGTACGAAGGCAGCGTCACCCCAGACCAACGGGATCTGCGAGCGCTTCCATAAGACCATCCTGCAGGAGTTCTATCAGGTCACTTTCCGCAAGAAGATCTACCAGAGCATGGAAGCACTTCAGGCCGATCTTGACGAATGGCTCGCACACTACAATCATGAGCGAACTCATCAGGGGAAAATGTGCTGCGGACGGACGCCAGTGGACACCTTCGCTGATGGAAAGAAAATCTGGCAGGAAAAATCGATAGGCTGAATTTGACCTGACAGTCGCAGCCAGAAAACTCGGTAACTGTCAGATCAAGTCTGAACTTCTACATCTGAGCGTAAGCCGTGATGGTCTCGGCTGAGCCCCCCGCCACCAGTTCAGACACTGGTGGCGAGGCGCCTGGCTCAAGGGCGCTCGAACCAGCTCAGCTCCAGCGGTACCGCATCCGGTCCCTCCGCGAAGCTCATCCAACCCGGGTTCGGCTGTTGCCCAACACCGGCCTTACTCCAATCACATACCCCATCCGCAAAGACGTCACGCAAGCGATTCTGCTGGTCGATGGTAAACACGATCGGCTCGCCGGTGACACTCGCCTCATAGTCGGCACTGACAAAATCCAACGGCTTGAGCTGACACTTGAGAATGTCTTCGGCCACAGGCCCGCCCGCTATCTGCCGCGGAGACTGTCCGAATTTGACCGGGCAGGCTTCCGTATCCAGCCCTACATCCTCTACCCCGCCGTCACCGTCACCAACAAGGCACTGGTCCTTCGCTGCGCCAGGCTTATTGGCAATCACCTTCTCAGCCAGCGTTTGCTCAGAGTCGTCCCCCTCAATAGCACTCAACCATTCATCCATGACAATAAACGCTGCCGTATTCGGCGCCGGTACCCCATTCTGATCGAATGCCCAGATCAACTGGTTATCATGATGACCGTTAGCCTTGAGCAGACGGTCACGTACGGACTTGGCTCGCCAATTCAGATGAATATCAACCGCGGGTTCGTTGTAGCGGACATCGATGATCGGCACGTTGGCCAGGTAACGACCATCCGTGACCATACCTGCAACATAGGCACGCTCAAGATCCGCGGGCATCGCAACACGCCGTTCCGGTCCGGCAATGAGATTCTGGTCAGGATCAAAGTGACCGATGTTCTCGTTCATATGCACAAAGCGCTCCGGTGTAATGATGCCGCCCTGCAGCGCTCGCAGTCCGTATTGCACGCCCTGGTTGTCCAGCGGCTGATTCGCCCTGGTCACGCCGTCAGGATAGGCACGGCTGCCCAGCAGGTTTACATTGTGCTCGGGATGGGAGCAACGAATCCCTCCCGGATTATTGGTCGGATGAAACACCAACTCAGCGGGAAAACCGGCCCCACAATTGCTTGCATTGGCAGGGTTGCCCGAAGGGAGAAAGGCCCCGTTCCAGCTTGAACAGTGATATAGGCTCGAATGACCAGTAAAGGCTAGCGTCAAGCCTTGTTGCTCCGCGGGGGGCACCATTTCAATGTAGCCACCCGTTGCATTGAATATTCCGCAATCGGATATCTCAATGCCATTGGTCAGCGCGTCCGCATAGGTTACCGAGGGGATCAAGCCATCAAGCAGGCCGGGATAGGAAGAGGCCATGGTCAACTGCACAATAGCTCCACCCGACCCGCCGGTTCCTACGCTGTAGCGGATCGGCCCCCAACTCTCCACGATGTGCTCCTTGAGCATCATCAGCGTCTCGGCACCCAGCGCATGGTTGGCATTGGTGCCATGATCGTTCAGACTCGAGGTCGCCAGCATGTAGCCCTTGCGCAATGCCTCCTCGCTGAAGAAAGGCGCATTCGCAGGAGTCTGGAATCGGCTACCTCCAGAGCCACCGCCGAAGGTAAATACCAGCTTGTTGTTCCAACCCTTTTGCGGATCGGCGGGATGATGCGGTTGTCCCGGGTCATGAAAGACCGAGATCGCATACATACCGCGATTCAGCGTGCCCCGCTCCAGCGCGAGGATGCTGCGTACGGTATCGCCTCGATCATTGGTAAAGCGGGCAATCTGGCCATCCGCTGGCGGGTTCTCCGTATCGTAAGGAAGGAAGCAGCTATTGTCCGCCGAAACATCGAACTCGCAATCAGCAGCGAAGTTGGTCGGTTGGTAGAAATAGCTGACTTCCCGCTCGATGCCGCAGTTTGAATCAGGGCTGTCAGATAGGCCGCTGGCGCGCGATTGAGCGCTGGCACTTTGGCCATTACTGGGGTTGGTCACGGTTACACTGGCAGCCGACGGCTGGGCACAGATCCAGGGTTCCAGCTGCGGGCCGGAAAAGATCGGACCGCTAGCCGGGTGGTTGGTAACCACCAGATCCATCGACCGGGATGGCCGCTTTCTCGAGTGAGCCGAGATGGTGTTTTCGCCCACATCAAGACCCGATACCAGGCCAACGAAACGGTTATCAGCTCGAAGTGCAAAGGCATCGGTTACATCGTCACCGTTGAGTTCAACCACAACATCATCAGCCTCGTTGGAATTCGCCAACTGCACCTCGACCAGCACATCGCCGCCTGATATCAAGGCAGGGTCGTTGGACAGGGAGCGCACATCTTCAATCTGTGCCGATGATGAGCTGGACGAACCACCACCTCCCCCGAGACATCCGCTTAGTGCCAGCGCTGACACCATACCGATTACCAGAGGATGGATGGAGAGTGGAGCATGCATGTGTTTCTCCTCGGCCAGCACGCCTTCGCCAGCCTGATATTATTTTTATTGGATATGACCGCTTGGGTCGGAGAAAAGCATAGATCAAATGCCGAATAAGCGAGGGCGTATTTCATGCGCGCGAGATTGGAACGAGCCTGCACCCTCACAGAACAAGCAGCAAGCCACCAATGATCGCGGCAAACAGAACAGACAATCCGATCAATATCTTCCAGGGAAAGGATCGCGGGGGCGGCTCTACTGCGAGTTGTTCGTTCAGATAATTTCGCAGCAAACGGGTATTGCGCGTATTGGCCTTGTAGACGGCATCGAAGGCATCCCCCACAACCGGCACCAGGCCACCGACAAAGTCGATCCCGATATTACGCAGCATGCGCCGCTTCACCTCCTTGCTAGCCCCTGCTCGCTGGGCCTCGATCAACACATAGCCTGACATCAGCAACCCGATCACATCACCGATACCCGGCACCAGGCCAATGAGCGGCTCCACACCAATCTTGAATCGAGTGAAAGGCAGACCGATGCTATTGTCGGTGAAACGGCTGAATCTATCGAGCCGGGCGAGTATGGCTCGTTGTTCGGCTTCGGATGGTTTTCTGGTCATTACGGCTCCGATAGCAAAGGGCTCCAGATCAATATAGGCTCAATATTCACTACAAGCGTCGCCGAACCCGAGCTCACGACGATCGAGCCAGCCATTATGAATGCCATGCCCGCTTCTCCAGCACATATCGAGCAGATCTATCAGGATCATTCTCGCCGAGTTCTCGCAACGCTGATCCGATTGCTCAACGACTTCAGCCTGGCCGAGGAGTCTCTGCAGGAAGCCTTCGTCGCAGCCCTGCACCAATGGCCACAGGAAGGCATTCCCGACAACCCTGCCGCATGGCTGATCAGCACCGGTCAGCGGCGCGGCATCGACCAGATCCGCCGTAACCAGACCGCGCGGCGTCATGCCCATCTGGTGGAGCACGACGAACCCTCCACGGAGGAAGCCGATGAGACTCCCATTGATGACGACCTGCTGCGATTGCTGTTCACCTGTTGTCATCCAGCGCTGGCCATGGATGTGCGGGTAGCGCTGACCCTGCGGGAAATGTGCGGCCTCACCACCGAGCAGATCGCTCGCGCCCTACTGCAGAGGCCCGGCACCGTGGCGCAACGCATTGTTCGTGCCAAACGCAAGATTCGTGACGCCGGCATTCCCTACAAGGTGCCGGACAGCCACGAGTTGCCGCAACGGCTCCCCGATGTGCTCAAGGTGATCTACCTGGTCTTCAATGAGGGCTACTCTCGCAGCGACGGGCAGCATGTCCTCGATGTCAGCCTCGCGAGCGAGGCTATCCGGCTGACCGAATCCCTCGCCCGGCTGCTGCCCGATGGAGAGGTGTTCGGGCTCACTGCCCTGATGTACCTGCAGCACTCGCGCCGCGATGCTCGCCAGGACCAGTGCGGCGAATTGGTCACGCTGGAACACCAGGACCGCAACCTCTGGCATCAGGCGGATATCCGCCTCGGTCTCGACTGGCTGGCCCAGGCGCTACAACTCACCCCTGTCGCCCCCTACACACTGCAAGCCTCGATCGCGGCGGAACATGCCACTGCCCAGCATGCCGACGACACCAACTGGAAGCGGATCGTTCTGCTCTACGACGCCCTGCACCAGCAGCACCCTTCCGCCGTGGTCGCCCTCAACCGGGCAGTGGCAGTGGCCATGCGCGACTCGCCCCGCGAGGGCCTGCGTCTGCTGGACCAACTCAGTTCCACCAGGGAAGTGCTCAGCTACCACTTGTATCACGCGGCTCGTGCCGACCTGCTGCGGCGCACGGGCGACCTCGAATCGGCCCGAATGGCGTACCAGCGAGCGCTGGCGTTGACGGCCCAGGAACCGGAACGGCGCTTTCTGACGCGACAGCTACGCTTGCTCGATGACCATCTCGCCAGCCGACCAGCGCCATAAGAATTTCATAAAAAAATCGATACCGCTGTCGATCTGGCCCCTGTCCGCACGACTCAAGGGTAACTACCCCAGCAGAGGAGAGCGACACAATGAAATTCATGTTGATGCGCAAAGCAGACGAGGAAACCGAGAAAGGCACCCTGCCAACGGCAGAGGTACTGCAGGCCATGCACGGCTACAACGAGCGCATGATCCAGGCAGGTGTCTTCCTGTTCGGCAATGGCGTCAGGCCCACCAGCGAAGGTTGTCGTATCGTCTTTCGCAACGGTGAGGCCAGCGTTATCCGCGGGCCCTTCTCTCCCGCCTCGGACCAACTGGCCGGCTATTCGGTACTGGAAGTGGACTCCCTGGAAGAGGCCATCGACTGGGCCAGGCAATGGCCACACGAGGACAGCGATGGCAACGCGACCCTGGAGTTGCGCCGCTACTTCGAGTTGAGCGATTTCAATCTGGATGCTGCGCTCATGGATAAGCATCAGCGCCAGATGCAGCTGCCAGTGGAGCTGAACATCCACCTGTCATTTCCCGGTAACTGCCGTGAAGCCATGACCTTCTACCAGCAAGTCACCGGCGGCGTTCTGGAAGCCATGATTCCCTATGCGCAGACACCCGCCGCAACGGAAGTGCCGGCCGAGCAGGCCGACCGGATCATCCACGCCTCGCTGAACATTCGCGGCCGGCGCCTGATGGCAGCGGACATGACCGGCGACTGCCACCAGGCAATGCAGGGTAGCTGTGTCCACCTGGAATTCGACACCCTCGAACGCGCCGCCGAGGTGTTCGATCAGTTGCAACAGGGCGGTCAACTCATCATGCCCTTCGAAGAAACCTTCTGGGCCAAGCGCTTCGGCATGACCACCGACCGCTTCGGTACCCACTGGATGATCGGTTACGGCACCGGTCATTGTTCCCAAAACCTCAACACAGAGGAGGTTAACGCCCCATGAAATATGTCGCCCTGGTGTACTACCAGGAAAGCCTCATCGAAGCCATGACCGAGCAACAGTGGCATGACCTGAACCAGGAATGCATCGCTGGCGTCGAACGGCTGTGCGCCGAAGGAAAGTACATCACCGGCCAGCCACTGCAACCGGTGACGACAGCCACCACGGTCCGCGTACGCAACGGGGAGACGCTGATCAGCGACGGCCCTTTTGCCGAAACCAAGGAACAGCTGGCCGGCTTCTACCTGCTCGATGCCAACGACCTGGACGAAGCCCTCCAGCTCGCCAGCCGTATTCCTCCGGCGCGCCTGGGCAGCATCGAAGTACGGCCCGTCCGGGAACTACCACCCAAGGACTGAAACAGTCCCAAACACCGAAACAGGAGTCCAACCATGAACTACATCGATGGATTTGTCGCAGCGGTGCCCAGCGCCAACCAGCAAGCCTATATCCAACACGCACGCCTGGCCGCCCAGGTGTTCAAGGAGCATGGCGCACTGCGGGTAACGGAATGCTGGGGTGATGATGTCCCCGAGGGCGAAACCACGTCCTTCTCGATGGCCGTGAAACGCCAGCCCGATGAAGCCGTGATCTTTTCCTGGATCGAATGGCCCTCCCGGGAAGCGCGTGATGCAGGCATGGCCAAGGTGATGCAGGATCCCCGCCTGCAACCGGAGAGCAACCCGATGCCCTTCGATGGCAAGCGTTTGATCTATGGCGGGTTCCGCATGCTGCTGGATGAGTGAGAAGATTGTGATGGTCACCGTGCCTCCGCCGGCATAGGTGCCACAACGACAACAGGGCTATTGGACGCCGGAGCACGGGTAATCGCTGCTGCCAGACGCATTGAGCGCATGCAAGCATTGCAGAAGGAACTGGGCGTTGGCGATGACCGTCTTCTGGCGATCCAATGCGATATTCGTACCACGATCCGCCTTGCGGGGTCATGCTCACGCCCTGCTCCGCAAATGCCCAACAAATGTATTCGCACGAACCACGGCGGTGCATCCCCACCCCATAAATACCGACACAGCCCCATTCACCATGGCCGCAGCCGGTATAAAACGGGCAAAACGAGAAGTTGGAACATAATCTGCTTGGAAACCAGTAGCCACGACGCCGTACCCGTCCGAAGGAGAGGGAGCATGATCGACGAAGACCGGTTCAACCGAAGCACTCTGGATCGCATGGTCACTCTGCGCAGACGCCTCAAGCAAACCATGGGGGTGACCATACACCTGAGCGAGCCTGATGCATTCGAACAGATGATCAAACTCAGCGAGACCAATGCAGAAGAAGATGTGCGCAAACTGGGCGCAGAGCTGACACTGACCATTTTTCCACAGCAAAAGTCAGCGATAACCGGGAAAGGAATGATAGAGACGATGCGTGAAAGGCTCACCAGCAACTCGCAAACCGCCTCACAAGCCAGTACATCCAATGAAGTGGTGAAGATCTACCGTGGTCGGATCGTACAACAATAGCGAGACCCACACTCTCACATCTGCGATACCACCTGAATAACAGCATCATGATAAAGAGAGCCTTAATCAAAGGTCGCTACATATAGCTTCTCCACCTTGTCCCTTGCCCACGGGGTCTTACGCAAGAATTTCAGGGAGGATTTGACCGACTGATCCTTCTTGAAACAATTGATATCTACCCGCTGAGCCAGGCCGTCCCAGCCGTAGTGGCTTTCCAGTCTGGTGACGACCTGCTCAAGCGTGACCCCATGCAGCGGGTCGTTCGATTTTCCATTAGCCATGATCCAACGACCGTCCTCTGCTTTGTCTGTAAACCCGATCCAGCCCCTACTCCGATCCTGTTGCACGACCTTCACGGACTATTTCAATCAACGCATTCAGGGCGTCGGTGGCCGTAAAGATACCCAGCAGCTCGCCCTCTTCATCCTTGACGATCACACTGCCAACCTTGTTTTCAGACATGAGGAAAGCCACCTCATCCAGGGGCGTAGCGGCGTTCACGCTCAAGGGTTCCTCCGCCATGATATCGGAGGCCTGCACCTGAAACTTCTCCGCAGCGCTCAAGCCGGAAAAGAGTCGTACATCACGGTCACTGACCACACCCACTACGGTGCTGCCACGAACGATGGGCAAGTGACGAATACCATGCTTCTCCATCAGGAGCCGCAAATCGTCAACCATCATGCTTTCGTCCGCAGTGACCGGATCAGGGGTAGTGAATTCTTCCACCGGAACATTGATAGGCATGGTAGACCTCCTGTAGTCCTCCGCAAAACGCAGATGCAGCTGAGTACGATGGTTCACCATATTGGCGGATAGATCAATTGATGCAGCTCATCAGAAGCCGTCATCAACTGATGAGGTCGCCCTGGCATGAATCATTTTTATGTGCAGAAAAGTGTGGAATGGATCATTATTTCCTCATGAGGTGAGCTATTGAGCAGTAAGCAGTCAATTGGCATGCCCAGCAGGCATAACACCATGGAAGGCCGAGCGTGACCCGGCCAACTCCACAGCTCGGCATTGAGGGGAGATCCTCTCCCTCATATGCCGAGCTACATGGCTAGTGGCTGTGAGGATCCTCACCCAGCAACCCAAGCGCCTCGCTCAACACGGCAACCGACTCCTCATGTTGCCCAGCGTCATGCAACTCCTCTCCCTGCGCACGCAACGCCACTACCCGATCCAGTACCGCTTCATCGGTTGGCGGGTTGCTTTCCAGGATGGCATCGATCCTGGCCATATCCTGCGGGCAATGCATGGCAAAGACAGCAGAACTGAATACCACAGCAGCAAACAGCAAGAATAAACGGGACATGAAGACACCCCTCATCTGGTGGGCTCCCAGCACCCCTCAAGCGTAGTTCAAAGAGTCAGAATTGCGACGAGCCAGGAGTGCAAAGCACAGAAAGCCGACCCGATACTTACTTTTTTGCCGGCCCTGGAAACCAGAGCCCCTGTGCTAAAGTAGCCACAAAATCCAATCTGGACGATTCACATGCTCATATACCTCCTGATCGCCTGCGACCGCCTTGAAGAAAAACGGGAGAAGAAGCTGAGGCAGAGCCTGCCGGAACTGCAAGCGGCGTTGCAGGCGTATGTTGCTGCCAATGCAGCCAACAATGTCACCCTGATCAACGAGTGCGAGAGCGACGATTGCGAAGACTGGCAGTTGGGAGTCAGCCAGCCGGTGACGAAGAACATTCACCTCAATTTCCCAGTGGACCTGTTCAACAGTCTGGCCGAGAAATATGGCATTGATTGCGAGGTGGGTTATATCGAAGACGGTGCCCGCGAGCCCGTCAGTTATTTCGGCAAGTATGAGGGCAAGGGTGAGGCGTTCTTGATAGCGGAGTATTTGGGATTATAGCAGCGCACCCAGCGTAATGATGGCGACATTGCGCTGGCATACTCGCGCTTTAGCAAGGTGGCAATCAGAAAATTGTACCTGGTCCCATTTCCGGATAACCAGTTCATCATCCCGAGCAGTCCGGTGAAGACCATCAGACTCACCGGCACCCACTCAAGAATACCGGCCACTGGCCGATAGACAGACAACAAGATGCCAACCAGCAGGCATATCGTGAACCCGATTATTGCATCACCCATCTCCAGGCTGCCGACAGCAATAGCCAGCCCGGTCAGCCCGGCTCCAGCGGGCAGCAGCCCCGAATTATCCGGCACCACCGATGCTGTCGACCTGTCTTCCCTGGGCCGTGCCCTGTCCGCCCTCAGTCAGGGAAGTCAGTCCGGCGGCACCCAGGACGCCAGTTCCAACTACGAATTGCCCGAAGAAGTTCAGCGCCTGATGGAGCACATCCAGGAGCTGCAACAGCAACTGCGTGAAAAGCAACAGCAGCTCATGCAGCTAATGGCCGACACCAGCCAGAGTCAGGAAGCCAAGCAGCTCGAGCTGGCCGAGATCCAGGCAAGCATCCAGGTCCTGACCGGCCATCTGATGAGCGCCATGACACAACTGCTGCAGATGATGGAAGCATCCGCTGAGGGCTGAGAGCCAGTGATGAGCAGGATGGGAAAGCCTCTTGCCAGCCGGAGCAGGGCCTGCTGAGCCAAGCAAACAATCATCTTGCAAACTCACTTTTCAAAAGAGGATTTACACAGGAAGGGGGAGAACAAGGGGCGCCCCGTCCCGGCTGTCAGGCTTGCCCGGATAACCTGCGGCGCTCCAGAATGAGCGTTTACGCCAATGTCTGGACTGCAGCGAAGCGATGAATGCCTGTGCGCTGTCCAGCCCTCGATAATCCGGCTGCTCTCTATCCAGTGCCAGCAGGACATGAAAGTAACGTGCGCCATGGTGATAGGCCTTGGAGTACCCGCGCTCCAGCAAGTCCGTCAGCAGCAACCGATAACAGACAATACCTGCCAACGTCTGCCCTGCTGCCTTGAAGCGCTCAATCCAGCCAAGCAATGTGCCGTACCACACACCGGAGAGTGCAGCGTGGCGCGCAATCAGATGCTCAGCCGCCGGGCCAACTGAATCAATGAACAACAGCATCTCTATGGCAACGGCAGCGTCGTTCAGGCTCTCCGCCTGTGCGTGCACCTGGGCAGCTACGGCCTGCCGCTCGGCCTCGTTGGCATAGTTCCAATAGGCTTCCAGTTTGCAGGCACTGGGGGCTCGCTGCCAATCCGCCAGCAGATTCTGCTTGAGCTGATCGATATTGCCCTGATGTTTCAGCAGTTGATTATGCAGACTGGCGTATCGACGCTCATCCTCTCGCCACTGTGGCTGCTGCAACCAGTATTCGGCACGCTCCATTGCACCGATATCCAGGGCGTACCGGATGATGCGTTCCAATTGCAACGTATTGGGATGGGGGCTGATCAGCAGCGTGGACAGCTCATACAGGCTGATATCTGACAGAGCCTCGGCAACCGATCGCAGCCCCAGACTGGCATATGACCTCTGACGGTTATGCCCCTCCCCTGTTGCAGCGTTCAACGCACCACGCAGCTCACTCTCAAACTGCAGGCCCAGCTGGCGCAGCTCATCCTCACTGAGCAGACAACGGCTGCCACTGATAATGGCATCGAAGCACCCATAATCATTAGCCGCATGATAAGCAACAACGTCAGCGGCCCAGTTTCTGGCCAGCGGCTGCTGACTGCGCAGATCTGCGGCGACTGTCAACCACAGGCTGACGGCATCACACAGGACATCGCCAATATAGCCACCGGAATCATCCACACGTTCGAGAATCCCCCCGTGGCTGACCAGTAATTGATCCAGCAGCGCCAGAGCCTGAGCAGCATCCAATTCGGCCAGGTTGCTTATATCGACGAGCAGGCGCTCGATCTGAGACGACAGCTGAGGGGCATGCCGGTAATCAACAAACTCATCACTGGCGGTCAGCTGCTCAACCTGTCGCTTCAACCAAGGCAATAAAGGCGTCGTCCCTTGCGCTTCAACCTCCCCTTGCTCGTCCGCCGACTCGAGATAGGCTTCGATAATCTCGTCAATATCGCCATGGCGGCCATACAAATCTTCAACCAGCGCCATCAGTACCGTCGCCGGCAGCGCCTGCAATAATTTTGGGACATCCATACTCAATGCATCACCGTCACTTAATGTCGAATTACTGAGCCATTGTAGTCGGTACATTTATTGACGCGCAGCAGGCTTGATTATCGACGCCTTGAAGACAAGACTTGGTTTGATACCGGCAGTTGCTCTTTGCCGGCTCTGTGGCAAGCATGGACAAGCTCATGAAGGATAATGACAGTTTCCCCCCTACATCACTGCCTTCCTGTGCGGGCTGGCCGTTTATATGGCAATCATCCTGGTAACGGGCCGAAACGAGGCGTGGGACGATGGCTCTTATTATGTATTAGGCATACAGATCATGTGCCTTGTCGCATTCCGCCTCGGCTCCCGGTTTCCACTCAAGTCATGGCGCTGGGCGATCAGCATGGCTGTAGGCCAGACGCTCGGAGCCCTGCTGGGCGGTAGCTCTCTTTCACTATTGCCGTTCGCCGTGGTTTTCATAGTGATCATCTCGACTCCCCAATTCATCGCTGCTGCTTACGGTGCCAGGCGGGCTTCGAGAGATGCAGCCGAATGAAAACGCTTTGTTTCTTCGTCAGGTTTGAAGCCCTTGGCGCCGCCTGCAGGCGGTGGGTCTTCTGCCGGTAGTGGTTGAGGATGTACCGGGATATCTCGCGGATACGTTCGGGGTGCAGCAACGCCTGGCGGTTCTCCGCCGCGGTCAGCTTCTGCTCGTCCTGCTCGGTCTCGATCCTTGGATCAGGGCGCTGAATCCTTGTCCTTCAGCAGCACCGCCAATCCGGCCAAGCCCTTATGCGTGGCGATCTCAGTCTGCGGGCTGGCCGTGGAGGCGTCGCTGAAGTACTGCTGATCGGTATAACGCGAGTGTTCGTTATCGTGGCAGTAGAGGCACAACAGCTCCCAGTTGGAGCCATCTTCGGGGTTGTTGTCATGGTTGTGATCACAGTGGTGCACGGTCAACTCGCTGACGCGCTTGCCGCTGAACTCGCGGGCGCAGCGACCGCAGACCCAAGGGTACATCTTCAGGGCTTTCTCGCGATAGCCTGCTTCCCGGCTCTGGTGGCTGGTGCTATTGGGTACGGATCTGTTTTGGGACATACTGATCCTCCGTCTGATTCATCGCCATACCGCCGCATGGCCTATGCGCCGAGCATAGCGCCAGCGCAGGCCACTGTCACGGGGGTTCGGTGAGCGCCGGCAGGCGCCGTTGCCACCAACGGAAACAGCGAATAATCAATGTTCATCTGATCCCAGCTAGGCCCTGATGCGTTCGCACCCTTAAAGAATACTAAGGCCGCGTTTGTAGTGCGACTAGGTTCGTCGGCTACGGTTGGCCTGACGGCAATAATGTCTCACGCAAATCAGCTCCTTTAAGCATGACTTACATGCATAAACCACCGTACTAAATATTTTTCACAATAATTTATTTGTATGTTTCGGGCACCCTGATCTTATGGGCTCACCAGTTTAACTAAGTTATTGAAACCTCTTTTTCTAAAAAAAACTCAACCCCAGGAGTGCAGCGTATTGACCCAGCTGAGGTTAGTTCTAGAACCTCCGACTCGTGCCCCACTCTAAGGGAAATCGACAACTTTTCAACCTTCATCGTGGGCGCGGTATAATTATCTAAAAATTCCGCCAGCGCATTTTCAGTCGAGACTACCTCTATCTTAGAAGTAGCATGCCGCCCGAGAGGAACTTGGCTAACCGTAACCTTGTTAACCATCAACCTATCAACACTTTCATCTTCTGCAATAGACCTATATACCGCGCACAAATCAAAACCGACCTTTGTTAGGGATGCCCTGAACTGCAGCGACTCCATCAACACTCCTACGAACGCTCTCAATGAAGCGGGAGGATTAATAACTTTAATCAAAGACACTTCACTAGAAATTTTCGTTACCGCAAACTCGAAATGAACATATCTGGTTACACTGACGCGCTCGAGTTCTCCATATGGAGAGCTAGCTTCCTCTATCACTTCAATCCTTTCTATGAATCGTGCTCGTACCAAACCTGCCTTGGCTTCAATTATTTCAAAACCTATACCATTTTCCTTCGAGAAGCTGAATTCAGCTATAGATTCTTTAAAGGGTAGATCGTGATTCAAGACAAACCACCGCTGTCTATTGATCTTCATCATCCTCGCTCCCAGCGAACTTATTCCGAACCACCTCAAGCGCGGCGACCGCAGAACTCTCAATTAGTTTCAGCATTTTTCTTTCAACAGATGGCTCACAGGCAATACGACTCTTATTATGATGCCCTTGATCGTTTTTCTTATAACGCCCTTTTACAGCATACGAGAACTTCTCACAATGCTCCGGATCGGAGAACTGCGCTTCCAACTCAATGACATCAGACTCCCCGCCAGCAGCGACAGTGGTCCATACCACTTTACAAACAAAAAACCCCGTCCTTAGAAGACCATTTAGCTCCGGCGATGAAAGTAGCCCCTCTCCTTTCAACGAGGCTTTGGTGATATGTATACCTATGTCCTCGCCGTCCGACATGGCACCCTTAACCTTTGGATTATAAACATAAACATCCGTTACATCCTTCAGCTTGTAACCACTTAAACCCTGCAAGAGATTTCTAAAAAACTGCGTCCTCAATTCAGTATCCACTAAGGTTCGCATCTGAATCTCACTGACACTAAGCTCAGCATCGCCATTATTCTTTGCAAGCAAATCTATCAAGTCCGCCTTCGCGCACTCAACAAATTTATTTTGCGGATATCTAACTACAACTCCGTCTTTACGCATCTCTAATTCAACCACCGCGTGCTTTTCGACGGACTGCTTGAACTCCGATTTATTACTATTATATTCTTCGTACTTTATTTCGATCTCTAGCTTCTTACCAACCCAGGCAAACCTAACCTCAGACCCTGAGGCCTCCATTTTTTCTTTTAGCTCCTGCGCTACAGCATCCAACTTAGCATCACTAAAGACGTTTGAAATATGTGTTACGGATACTCTTTCTTTCCTAACCCCCGCCCCGAATATAGATGCAATTTTTTGATGATCATAATAATCGTGATTAAGCCTACTAAAATAAAGAGCGGCAGCGTCCCTCTCTGTATCGGGAGAAATAATTATACCGCGACTTAGAAACAACTCCTTCATATCTGATTTTTTAAAATTATACTGCAGCAACGCGTCGTACACCGCCTTATCTGACGCATAATACAGGTAACCGTCTTTCATTAGTACCTCCAAGCCAAATGGCCAGGCATGTAATTAGGTATAGCGGAATTAACCACATCAAACTCTATCCGCTCCAGCTCTGCCTTTTTATATGAATCCATACCCCAAGCAGCGAGATATAAATTTTTTGCCATATCAAACTTACTTCGCATATCTCGACAAGGTGCGTGGTGAGCCACCCTAATCTTTATTGAACATTTCCCTCGTAATATTTGAAATCTAGACAAAGAATCTAGAAGATATCTAAACTCCTGCTCCGTCGATCCGTCCTGATTGTAATAAACCACATACCCTTCAATCCCCGAGCCCGCATCCAGGTTATTTGGATCGGTATTCCTTGTGCTTCCGTGCTTTATTATCATATAAGGCGAGCAGATCAACTCTATCGTGGCGGGCAAGTCGTCCGGATCCCCATGAGATCGATGTAAATAGAGCTCCGGATAGAAAAACGAGTAATCATCAATTGGGAATTCACTTTCCGAATACAGGTGCTTCATATCTGTAATTACCGCATAAAGATACCTTATGCGCAGCGCATCAAGCACATGCAATACCTGCCCTTCCTGTATACCTATCTTGTCGACATTGACAGGCTCAATCATTTTTAGAAAGTCATTGTGGTATTCGCCATCATGATTATAAATAAACAACAACCCTCGTATCTCGTACGGCCTCTTATCCAGCACATATTTTCCTTGCCACTCACCGCTTCCCCTTGCGCAGTCAATTGTCTTTGCCAGCGACTCGATAGCTCCGGCCACACTAGCAGTGGTAATGCTCGATTTAGCATAACTCTTCAGATCCGTATTTAGCATTACAACTTTATTTATATACGGATCAAAATATTTGAATACCACATCTACCGGATGCGTATGACTAGGTTTTTCTGCAGCCTTAGCTAACGCCCTCTTGGGTGCCGGCTTATGCTTGTCTACCTTGTGGCATTTAAAATTTTCATCCATTACGGGAGTAGCCTCCCATTTCAGCCATTTAAATATATCTTTTGTAACTCTAACCGCCACTTCCGAAATATTCGCTACCTCACCGCCCATAACTCACACCCCGACCCGAAACATCAAAGTTAAAAACCATTAATAAGGAACTCCACCTCAATATATGACCACCTGTTGACGCCTAACCAGCCATCACTTTCATGATGCAAACCTTCATGCCTCACCAGGTATTACAACCGCAAGCACACATTCTGTTTCATTAGATGGCCGCAATTTTAAGCATATGGGAAAATTACTGACGGACTCGTTGCAGACGTTTTTTGTCTACCAGAGTAAACAGCCACAGTCCATTGCTTACCTAAACATAGCCTAGGTGATAGCGCTTTACCATCAACCAAGCAGCTTTGCAGCAGCAAATATTTAAAGACCACGGGGCCTATGAGCACACTACTCAGCCCATCGGACGGAACCTAACCCCTAGTACAGATTAGGGGCCGCGCTGCAGCGAGCTAGGCTGAGAACCACCGAATCAAAGATGCCTCCCACCCCACACCTCGGTATAATGGCTCCTTTTGCGACTCTGTCTCACCGTAACCGCAGCCCCTGCCATCTGTAAGACCCGCCAGTCAGCGGGCCGCGCAGGACGCATGCGCTCTGCCGTGGCATTCTGTCGGGTCGCCAGCCATTACCGGACAAAATCGAACACCCATGGATAAAACCTACCAGCCCCACGCCATCGAATCCTCCTGGTACCAGACCTGGGAGCAGAACAATTACTTCGCTCCACAGGGCTCGGGCGAGTCGTACACCATTGCCCTGCCGCCGCCGAACGTGACCGGTAGCCTGCATATGGGCCATGGTTTCAACAACTCGATCATGGATGCGCTGATCCGCTTCCGCCGTATGCAAGGCCGCAATACCCTGTGGCAGCCGGGTACCGACCATGCGGGGATTGCCACGCAGATGGTGGTTGAGCGGCAGTTGGCGGCGCAGGGTCAGTCGCGCCATGACCTGGGCCGGGACAGGTTCCTGGAGAAGGTCTGGGAGTGGAAGGAAGAGTCCGGCGGTAACATTACCCGGCAGATTCGCCGGCTGGGCAGTTCGGTGGATTGGAGTCGTGAGCGCTTCACCATGGATGAGGGCATGTCCGCCGCGGTGCAGGAGGCCTTTGTGCGTCTGCATGAAGACGGGCTGATCTATCGTGGCAAACGTCTGGTCAACTGGGACCCGAAACTGCACACGGCGATTTCCGATCTGGAGGTGGAGAACCATGACGAGACCGGCTCACTGTGGCATCTGCGTTACCCACTGGCTGATGGTGCGACCACGGCCGAGGGCAAGAATTACCTGATCGTTGCCACTACCCGCCCGGAAACCATGCTCGGTGATACCGCCGTGGCGGTAAACCCGGAAGACGAGCGCTACCAAGCACTGATCGGCAAGTTCGTCGAACTGCCGCTGGTGGGCCGGCGTATTCCGATTGTCGGTGATGACTACTGTGATCCGGAGTTCGGTACCGGCTGCGTGAAGATCACCCCGGCGCATGACTTCAATGACTATGAAGTGGGCAAGCGTCACAACTTGCCGCTGATCAACGTGCTGGATAAAGAAGCCGCCATCCTGGCGCGGGCCCAGGTGTTCAATGTCGATGGCAGCGTGAATAGCGAGGTGGATGCCAGCCTGCCCGCCGCCTATGCCGGTCTGGATCGTTTCGAGGCGCGCAAGCGCATCGTCGAGGACTTCGATGCCGCTGGCCTGCTGGAGAAAATCGAGCCACACAGCCTGAAGACGCCCAAGGGCGACCGTTCCGGCGTGGCGATCGAGCCCTGGTTGACCGACCAGTGGTACGTTTCCACCAAGCCGCTGGCCGAGCCGGCGATTGCCGCAGTGGAAGATGGCCGCATCCAGTTCGTGCCCAAGCAGTACGAGAACATGTATTTCTCCTGGATGCGCGACATTCAGGACTGGTGTATTTCCCGCCAGCTGTGGTGGGGCCACCGTATTCCGGCCTGGTATGACGAGGCCGGCAATGTCTACGTCGGTCGCGACGAGGCAGAAGTACGCGCCAGGCACAATCTGGGTGATATAGCCCTGCGCCAGGACGAAGACGTGCTCGACACCTGGTTCAGCTCGGGCCTGTGGACCTTCTCGACCCTGGGCTGGCCGGAGCAGACCGAGGCGCTGAAGACTTTCCACCCGACCGATGTGCTGGTGACCGGTTTCGACATCATCTTCTTCTGGGTGGCACGCATGATCATGCTGACCATGCACCTGATGAAGCATGACGACGGCAGTGCGCAGATTCCGTTCAAGACCGTGTACGTACACGGCCTGGTGCGCGATGGCCAGGGCCAGAAGATGTCCAAGTCCAAGGGCAACGTGCTCGACCCGCTGGATATCATCGACGGTATCGACCTGGAATCGCTGGTGACCAAGCGCACCAGCGGCATGATGCAGCCCAAGCTGGCGGAAAAGATCGAGAAGCAGACCCGCGCCGAATTCCCTGAGGGCATCGCCGCCTACGGCACCGATGCGCTGCGTTTCACCAACCTGTCGCTGGCCTCCACCGGGCGTGACATCAAGTTCGATATGGGCCGGGTCGAGGGTTACCGCAATTTCTGCAACAAGATCTGGAACGCCACCCGCTATGTGATGATGCAGTGCGAGGGCCAGGATACCGGCGTCAATGGTGAGCCCGTCGAGCTGACCCTGGCCGACCGCTGGATCATTTCCCAACTGCAGCGCACCGAGGCGGAAGTGACCCGCCAGCTCGACCAGTTCCGTTTCGACCTGGCCGCCAATGCGCTGTACGAATTCATCTGGAACCAGTACTGCGACTGGTACCTGGAGCTGTCCAAGCCGGTGCTGTGGGATGAAAACGCCCCCGCCGAGCGCCAGCGCGGCACCCGCCGTACCCTGGTGCGCGTGCTGGAAACCGCCCTGCGTCTGGCCCATCCGTTCATGCCCTTCATCACCGAGGAAATCTGGCAGCGCATCGCACCGCTGGCCGGCAAGGCCGGGGCCACCATCATGCTGCAGCCCTGGCCGGTTGCCGCCGATGACCGCATCGATGCCGCCGCCGAAGGTGATATCGAATGGCTCAAGGGCCTGATCCTGGGCGTGCGCAATATCCGCGGCGAGATGAACATCGCCCCGGGCAAGGAACTGGAGCTGCTGCTGCGCAAGGCGGGTGACGAGGACCGCCGTCGCCTGGGCGAGAACGACGCCTTCCTGCGCAAGCTGGCCAAGCTGGCTTCCATCACTGTCCTCGCCGAAGGTGAAGAAGCGCCGCTGTCCGCCACCGCACTGGTCGGTGAGCTGGAGGTGCTGGTACCCATGGCCGGCCTGATCGACAAGGACGCCGAGCTGGCGCGCCTGGACAAGGAGATCGGTCGTCTGCAGGGTGAGGTCAAGCGCATCGGTGGCAAACTGGACAATGAAGGCTTCGTTGCCAAGGCACCGCCGGCGGTGATCGACAAGGAACGCGCCAAGCTGGACGAGGCCGAAAAGGCCTTGGCCCAGCTGAGCGAGCAACGGACACATATCGCCAATATGTAGCAGAGGCGGGATAATGTCCCGCCGTGCTCCGTGACACGGAAACAATAACCAGAAAGGGCCTCTGCCTGCCCACAAGGAAATACAATGAAGTCACCCATCAGTAAATGGCTGTCCCTGGGAGCGCTGGCCGTGGCGCTGGCTACTCCGTTCTCCACCGTGGTTGCCGAGACCAAGTCGGTAGCGGCTACCGCCATCGTCGAACACCCGGCGCTGGACTCGGTGCGTGACGGCGTGCGTGCCGCTCTGGAAGAGGCCGGCTACAGCGGCAACAAGCTGAAATGGCAGTATCAGACCGCCCAGGGCAATACCGCCACTGCGGCGCAGATCGCCCGCAAGTTCGTCGGTGACCGCCCGGATGTGATCGTTGCCATTGCCACCCCCTCGGCCCAGGCCGTGGTTGCCAGCACCAAGTCGGTGCCGGTGGTATTCGCCGCTGTTACCGACCCGCTGGCCGCCCAGCTGGTACGTAACTGGGACGCCTCCGGCACCAACGTGACCGGGGTATCCGACGAGCTGGAGCTGGATCGGCAGATGGAGCTGGTCAAGCAGGTCGTCCCCAACGCCACCCGCGTGGGCATGGTCTACAACCCCGGTGAAGCCAACTCGGTGGTGGTGGTCGAGCGCCTGCGCGAGCTGCTGCCGACCATGGGCATGACCCTGGTCGAAGCCGCTGCACCGCGTACCGTGGACGTGGGTTCCGCCGCCCGCAGTCTGGTCGGCAAGGTGGACGTGATCTACACCAACACCGACAACAACGTGGTCTCGGCCTATGAGTCGCTGGTCAAGGTCGGCACCGACACCAAGACCCCGCTGGTCGCCTCCGATACCGACAGCGTGGCACGTGGTGCCATCGCCGCTCTGGGCATCGACTATTACCAGCACGGCGTCCAGGCCGGCAAAGTGGCCGTGCGTGTACTCCAGGGTGAAGCCCCCGGCAGCATCGCGCCGCAGAAGACCGGCGAGCTGAGCCTGTATCTCAACCGCTCCGCCGCTGCCGCCCAGGGCGTTACCCTGTCCCAGGAGCTGCTGGACTCGGCCGCCGAGATCATCGACTGATCCAACCTGCGCCGGTGCACCCGCACCGGCGCAGACGCTCACCATAGGCACAACATCCCATGTCATTGTTCTCCCTGTTTGGCGCCCTCGAAGTCGGCCTGATCTTCAGTCTGGTGGCGCTTGGTGTATTCATTTCCTTTCGTCTGCTGCGTTTTCCCGATCTCACGGTAGACGGCAGTTTCCCGCTGGGCGGCGCCGTTTGCGCCGTTCTGATTGCCAACGGCATGGATCCTTTTCTCGCCACGCTGATCGCCACCCTCGCCGGTGCGCTGGCCGGCATGGTCACCGCGGTGCTCAACGTGCACCTGAAGATCATGGATCTGCTGGCCAGTATCCTGATGATGATCGCGCTGTACTCGATCAACCTGCGCATCATGGGCCGGCCGAACATTCCGCTGATCATGGAACCGACCATGTTCAGCATCCTGCAGCCGCAGTGGCTGGCCGACTACATCGCCCGCCCGCTGATCCTGCTGATGGTGGTGCTGGTGGCCAAGGTGCTGCTGGATGCCTACTTCTCCACCCGCCAGGGCCTGGCGATCCGCGCCACCGGCTCCAACCCGCGCATGAGCCGCGCCCAGGGTGTGAATACCGGTGCCATGGTGATTCTCGGCATGGCCATTTCCAATGCACTGGTCGGCCTGGCCGGCGCCATGTTCGTGCAGACCCAGGGCGGTGCCGATATCTCCATGGGCATCGGCACCATCGTTATCGGCCTGGCGGCGGTGATCATCGGTGAAAGCATCCTGCCGGCCCGGCGGATCATCTTCCTGACCCTGGCCGTGGTCATCGGTGCGGTGATCTATCGCTTCTTCATCGCCCTGGCCCTGAACAGCGACTTCATTGGCCTGCAGGCCCAGGACCTGAACCTGATCACCGCGGTACTGGTGGTTATCGCCTTGGTCATTCCGCTGATCAAGCAACGTCTGACCCGCAGGAGGCACGCCTGATGCTCAGCGCCCAGAACCTGAAAATCACCTTCAACCCCGGCACGCCGATCGAGACCAAGGCACTGCAGGGGCTGTCGCTGGAGATCCCCACCGGCCAGTTCGTTACCGTGATCGGTACCAACGGTGCGGGCAAATCGACCTTTCTCAATGCGGTTTCCGGCGATCTGTCGGTGGACAGCGGCAAGATCCTGATCGACGGCGATGATGTGACGCGACTGCCGGTATGGAGCCGAGCCACCCGCGTGGCACGCGTGTTCCAGGACCCCATGGCGGGCACTTGCGAAGACCTGACCATCGAGGAAAACATGGCCCTGGCCCACCAGCGCGGCCAACGTCGCGGGCTGGGCAAGGCGGTGCAGACATCCATGCGCGACGAGTTCCGCAGCCACCTGGCGACCCTCGGCCTGGGACTGGAAAACCGCCTCACCGACCGTATCGGCCTGCTTTCCGGCGGCCAGCGTCAGGCAGTCAGCCTGCTGATGGCCGCCCTGCAGCCATCCCGTATCCTGCTGCTGGACGAGCACACCGCCGCCCTCGACCCACGCACCGCTGACTTCGTCCTGCAACTGACCGCGCGCATCGTCGCGGAAAAACAGCTCACCACCATGATGGTCACCCACAGCATGCGCCAAGCACTGGATGTGGGCGACCGCACGGTGATGCTGCACCAGGGCCAGGTGGTGCTGGATGTGGCCGGGGATGAACGCAAGGGGCTGGATGTGCCGGACCTGTTGCAGATGTTCGAGAAGGTACGTGGGGAAAAGCTGGCCGATGATGCCTTGCTGTTGAGCTGAGGAGACAGGTCACTCATGGATTATCACCAACTCGTTGCACTGCGCCAGCATCATCCAGCCTGGCGATTGCTGCGGGCCGACAATGCACCGCTGATCATCAGCTTTCTGGAGCAGACCTTTGTCAGCCTCAATCTGCGCAACCTGGACCAGCCAAGCCTGGCCTCGAAGCTGGACGACATGCTCTACGGCCTGCAGCAAAGCCTCGGGGAGAACCATTACCCTCGTGCCGCCAGCGCCTACCTTGATGACTGGGCCGACAACAGCAACGGCTGGCTGCGCAAGTTCTATCCACCCGGCAGCGACCAGGCCCACTATGAGCTGACCGCAGCCACCGAGAAGGCTATCGATTGGCTGGCCAGCCTCGGCAAGCGCCAGTTCGTCGGCACCGAATCCCGTCTTCTGGCGATTTTCGACCTGCTGCGGCAGGTGGTCGAGGGCAGCGAAACCGATCCCGAAACACGCATCGCCGAGCTGAAAAAACGCAAGGCCGCGCTGAACGCCGAGATCACCCGGATCAGGTCCGGGCAAGTTGAACTGATGGACGAAACGCGAGTGCGTGAACGCTTTCTGGAAGTCAGCAACAGCGCCCGCAGCTTGCTGGCGGACTTCCGCGAGGTGGAGCAGAATTTCCGCGACCTGGACCGCGAAGTGCGCGAGCGCATTGCCACCTGGGACGGCGGCAAAGGTGAATTGCTGGGGGAGATCTTCGGCGAGCGCGACGCCATTGCCGACTCGGACCAGGGCCGCAGCTTCCGTGCCTTCTGGGAGTTTCTGATGTCGCCATCGCGCCAGGAGGAGCTGTCCGAGCTGCTGCACAAGGCCTTCGCCCTGCCTCCGGTACAGAGCCTGGAGCCGGACCGCCGGCTGCTGCGCATGCACTATGACTGGCTGGAGGCCGGCGAAGTGGCGCAGCGCACCGTGGCGCGTCTGTCGGAGCAGCTGCGCCGCTATCTGGATGACCAGGCCTGGCTGGAAAACAAGCGCATCATGCATTTGCTGCGCGGTCTCGAGAGCCGGGCGCTGACGCTGCGCGAGCGGCCGCCGGACAAGGACATCACCGCCCTGGACGACGCCAGGGTGGAACTCAACCTGCCGCTGGACCGACCACTGTACAGCCCGCCGCTGAAGCCGCGCATAGATGCACAGGTTCTTGTTGAGGGCAGCACCGACAGCGAGACCGACGCCCTGTTCAACCAGATACACGTCGACAAGGCCCGTCTGCTCGCCAACCTGCGCCTGGCCCTGCGCCAGCAACCGCAGATCAGCCTCGGCGACCTGCTGCAGGAATACCCGCTGCAGCAGGGGCTGGCCGAACTGGTCACCTGGCTGGAGCTGGCCACCTCCGACCGCCGCAGCGCCCTTGATGAACACCAGACCCAGTTGATCAGCTGGTACGATGACCACGGACACCAGCGTCGCGCCAGCGTACCGCTGATCATTTTCAGTCAATAAGCTCCCATATGACCGACACCCCATCCGCCGACTTGTCCTCCCCGCTGCTGATCGGCCTGTTCAAGGGCGTACTCTACCGTGAGGATGATCTGCCCGGCTGGCAGAAGCTGATCGAACAGCAGGTCGCCGTGCGCGACTACATTCACATCCTCGGCCTTGAGCTGATTCTCGATGAGGCCGAGGGCTACGCCTACCTGCGCCAGCAACAGGATGAGGGCGAGGACGGCAAGACCGGCATCCCGCGCCTGATTCCCCGGCGCCAGTTGAGCTACCCGGTCAGCCTGCTGCTGGCGCTGCTGCGCAAGCGCCTGGCCGAATTCGATGCCAGCAGCGGCGATGCGCGACTGATCCTGTCCCGCGACCAGTTGGTCGAACTGTTGCGTCTGTTTCTACCCGAGGGCAGCAACGAAGCCCGCCTGATCGACCGCATCGACAGCCACATTGCCAAGGTGGTGGAACTGGGCTTTTTGCGCAAACTGCGCGGCCAACAGGAACCGCTGTACGAGGTGCGGCGCATCCTCAAGGCATTCATCGACGCCCAGTGGCTGAACGAGTTTGACCTGCGGCTGGCGGAGTATGCTGCGCAACTCGGCAATGAGGGAGAGCAGCAATGAACGAATCCAACATCATGCCCATGCTCGATTTCGCCAGCAGCGACGAGCGCGCCGGTTTTCGCCTGCACGACATTGAGGTCTACAACTGGGGTACCTTCGATCAGCGCGTGTGGCGCTTCCCCACCGGTGGGGACAACGCCCTGCTGACCGGTGATATCGGCTCCGGCAAATCAACCCTGGTGGATGCCGTCACCACCCTGCTGGTGCCGGCGCAGAAGATCGCCTACAACAAGGCCGCCGGGGCCGAGGCCAAGGAGCGTACCCTGCGCTCCTATGTGCTGGGCTATTACAAATCCGAGCGCAGTGATAGCGGTGCCAATGCCAAACCGGTGGCGCTGCGTGACCACAACAGTTATTCGGTGATTCTCGGGCACTTCTACAACGAGGGCTACGACCAGCACGTGACCCTGGCCCAGGTATTCTACATAACCGAAAACCGTGGCCAGCCCGAACGCTTCTATGTAGTCGCCGACCGGGCACTGACCATCACCGAGCACTTCGCCCACTTCGGCAGCGACCTCAACAGCCTGCGCAAACGCCTGCGCGAGTTGCCGGGAGTCGTACTGGAAACCAGCTTCCCGGCCTACAGTGCTGCCTTCCGCCGGCGCTTCGGCATCGACAACGACCAGGCACTGGAGCTGTTCAGCCAGACGGTATCGATGAAGTCGGTGGGCAATCTCACCGATTTCGTGCGCGAGCACATGCTCGAAGAATTCCCGGTGGACGAGCGCATCCAGGCGCTGATCCAGCATTTTGATGACCTCAACCGCGCCCACGAAGCGGTACTCAAGGCCAAGCAGCAGATTGCCCTGTTGCAGCCGCTGGTGCAGGACTGCGAGCGCTACGATCTGGAATCCGCCGAGCGCGAGAGCCAGGTCGCCTGTCGCGAGGCGCTGATGCCCTGGTTCGCCGGACTCAAGGCGGAGCTGCTGGATAAACGCCTGGCCAACCTGGCCCAGGACCTGGCGCGCCAGCAGGAACAGCAACGCGCTCTGCAGGAGCGTCAACAGCAGGGCCAGTCGCGGCGCGATGAACTGACCCGCGCCATCGCCCAGAATGGTGGTGACCGGCTGGCAGCGATCAAGGAAGAGATCGACCGCCTGCACAGCGACCAGCAACGTCGCCAGCGCGCCGCCGAACGCTATGACAATCTGGCAGAGAAGCTGGAACTGCCACTGGCCCTGTCTGCCGAGCCGTTTCTGGCCAACCAACAGGCGCTGCCGGAACTCAATGATGACTGCCGCACACAGCGTGATGCGGCGCAGAACAGCCAGACCGAAGCCGCCGTCGAGTTGCGCAACCTGCGCCAGCAGCATGAGCAGCTGGATGCCGAGTTGAGTTCCCTGCGCCAACGGCGCTCCAACCTGCCGGCCCGGGTACTGGACATCCGCGCCCGTCTGTGTGAAGCGCTGGAGCTGGAAGAAACCCAGCTACCCTTCGTTGGCGAGTTGCTTCAAGTACGCGAGGATGAGTCTGACTGGGAGGGTGTCGCCGAGCGCCTGCTGCACAACTTCGGGCTATCGCTGCTGGTGCCGGATGCGCTCTATGCCCAGGTTGCCGAATGGGTCGAACAGACCCACCTGGGCGCCCGCCTGGTGTATTTCAGGATTCGCGAGCGCCGCGCCCAGGCCCCACAGGAAACCCACCCCGACTCGCTGGTACGCAAGCTGCAGATCAGGCCCGATACGCCCTTCTACGACTGGCTGGAGGGCGAACTGGCGCGGCGCTTCGACTATGCCTGCTGCGCTTCGCTGGAACAGTTTCGTCGGGAGGAAAAAGCCGTCACCCGCGCCGGGCAGGTCAAATCCGGCCAGGAACGCCACGAAAAGGATGACCGCCGCCGACTGAACGACCGTACCCAGTACATCCTCGGCTGGAGCAACGAACAGAAGATCGCCGCGTTGGAAAAGCAGGCCGCCGACCTGCAGGTGCGTATCCAGCAATACGCGGTACAGCTGGCGGAGTTGCAGCAGCGCCAGCGTGACCTTGACGAGCGCCTGGGCCTGCTCGCCCAGCTATCGGTATTCGACAGCTTTCAGGAACTCGACTGGAAGCCCCTGCAGGTGCAGATCCACCGCCTGGAACAGGAACGCAAGCAACTGGAAGCCGAGTCCGATACCCTGCGCGCCCTGCAGGAACAACTGCGGCAACTGGAAGACGACCTGCGCGGCCTGCGTGATGCGCTGGACGAGAAGAACCGTGAGCTGGCCAGAACCGAGCAGAAACAGGAAGATGCGCAACTGGCCGCCGTCGACGCCCGCGCCCAGTACCAGGCGGCCACGCCCGAGCAACAGGCGCGTTTTTCCGAACTGCAGGCACTGCGCGAGCAGGCGCTGGACGAACATACCCTGACGGTGGAGTCCTGTGCCAACCGCGAACAGGAGCTGCGTGTCTGGCTGCAGGCGAAGGTCGATGCCGCCAACAGTCGCCTGTCGCGCCTGAGCCAGAATATCATCCAGGCCATGAGCGACTACCGCAACGCCTACCCAATGGACACCCGGGAAGTCGATGCCAGCGTTGCCGCCGCCGCCGACTACCGCGCCATGCTCGCCAGCCTGGAGCAGGACGGCCTGCCGCAATTCGAGCAGCATTTCAAGACCATGCTCAACGAGAACATCATCAATGAGATCGCCAACTTCCAGAGCCATTTGCGCCGCGAAGAGCTGGACATTCGCGAACGCATCGAGGAAATCAACCGCTCACTGCGCGAGATCGACTACAACCCCGGCCGGTTGATCCAGCTGGAAGCACAGTCCAGTGGCGACGGTGAAATAGCCGCCTTCCGCAGCGACCTAAAGGCCTGCACCGAAGGCAGCCTGTCCGGCAGCCAGGACGAGCAGTATGCTGAAAGCAAGTTCCTGCAGGTGCGCCAGATCATCGAACGCTTCCGTGGCCGCGATGGCAGCAGCGAGGCTGACCGACGCTGGACGCGCAAGGTCTGTGATGTACGCAACTGGTTCGTGTTCTCCGCCTCCGAGCGCTGGCGCGAGGACAATACCGAGCACGAACACTACAGCGACTCGGGCGGCAAGTCCGGCGGGCAGAAGGAAAAACTCGCCTACACCGTGCTGGCCGCCAGCCTGGCCTACCGCTTCGGTCTGGAATGGGGCGCTACCCGCTCGCGTTCGTTCCGCTTCGTGGTGATCGACGAAGCCTTCGGGCGCGGCTCCGACGAGTCTGCGCGCTACGGCCTGGAACTGTTCAGGAAGCTCAACCTGCAGCTGCTGATCGTCACCCCGTTGCAGAAGATCCATATCATCGAGCCCTATGTCGCCAGTGTCGGCTTCGTGCACAACGAACAGGGCCGCGAATCCATGCTGCGTTGCCTGAGCATCGAGGAATACCGCGAGCAGAAGGCCAGCCGGGACGGCGCCCAGTGAGCCAGCCGGACTGGACCACCCCGGCGGACCTGCGTTCCCAGTTGCAACGGCTGTGGGATCGGGGCGAGCTGTTGCGCGCCCGCCTGCCGGAGGCCGTATCGCCCTTCCCACTGCAGCTGCGGCTGAAAAAACCCACCAGCCAGGATCTGGGCACACGCTTCGAGCAGGTGCGCCGCTGGATCGCTCAACTGCAGCAGGCCGATGGGCGTTACCGACTGGAATGGCAGGAGATCAACCACCGTCAGCTGGGCCGCAATCTGATCCCGGAGAGCATCTGGATCGATCAGCCGGATGACGCACTGGGGCTGCTCGGCCAGCGCCGTGCGGCGCAACAGTTCGACCGATTGCTGGCCAGCAGCCTGGCGGCCTTCCCCGCCCTGCTGCCGTGGCTGGAGAAATACCCCCTGCGCGCCCTGGAGCAAGCCAACGACTGGCATCGAGTGTTGGCGGTACTGCACTGGTTCCGGACCCACCCGCACAGCAACCTGTACCTACGCCAACTGGACATTACCGACGTCGATACCAAGTTCATTGAACAGCGCAAGGGCCTGTTCAGCGAATTGCTCGACCTGGTGCTGCCCGCTGCGCATATCGACGACCAGTCACGCGGCGCCCGCGCCTTCAGCCGCCGCTACGGCCTGCGCGACAAACCGCTGCGCCTGCGCCTGCGGATACTCGACAACGCCCTGGCAATTGCCGGCCTGACCGATCTGGAGCTGCCGGTCGAACAACTCGCCGGACTGCAGTTACCGGTGGAACGCGTATTCGTCACCGAAAACGAAACCAACGCCCTGGCCTTCCCCGACCAACCCGACGCCATCCTGCTGTTCGGCCAGGGCTATGCCCTCGACCTGCTCGGCCAGATCCCCTGGCTGGCCCGCCAGCCGCTGTACTACTGGGGCGATATCGACACCCACGGCTTCGCCATCCTCAACCGCCTGCGCGCCCATCTGCCGCATGCCCAGTCATTGCTGATGGACTCCGCCACCCTGCTACAGCACAATGAACTCTGGGGCCGGGAGCCGGCGGACAAACGCTGCACCAGCGAACTGGCGAACCTGACCGCAAGCGAGCAGGCACTCTATCAGGCACTGCGCGACAACCGCTTCTGCGGCCCGGATGGCCAGGCGGTCGAGAACCTGCGTTTCGAGCAGGAGCATGTTCGATTCAGTTGGTTGCAGGGACAGTTAAAGCAACTTTGAGATAAATCATATTTCTGCCGGTATGCACCAGGGTACCCATCACTTGCACCATTGACGCTCGCATGGGATGCCGTCGTTGTTGCCATCCATTTTGGTATTCGGGCAATTTCTCAAAAACCAGGTTGCTTCCTCACAAGAGGTCATCTGCGAGCAGTGTGTCCGACCATCACAACGGAACTGCCGGGTCGGTTCATTGCTCCAGATGTTGGCTCCGGACGAAGCAGGGCTGCTGGCAGCATACAGAGTCTCACCGGGGTCAACCGAGGCGTTCAGGGAAATGTCACCGCTCATATAGGCCGCAGCCAGCAGCAGTGCGCCGCCAACGAGCTGCAGCTTGAATGCACCTTTGGCATCCTGCCAGTGGAGAATCAGGTAGATGACTGCAACAGGCGCAATCAACAGAACCAGCAGCCCCCACAGGATGCTGGTTCTGAACGCAGCTATCAATAACCCGATACCACCGATGATAAAAACACCGATACCGGCCAGAAAAACTATTTCTGCCAATGCACACACTCCTGTTCTAAGTTTTCATGCCACTCATGATGGCGCTATACGTCGACAGGCAACCGATGTCACTCATAGTGAGTGAACCTATAGAGCGTAGCCCTATAGAGGGGGTACTCATAGAGTCGTCTCTCTTTTTGAGAGATTCGAACATGCTCCCTGATCCGCGCCTGCGCTTCGGCCAGAAACTCATTGAGATTCGCAAGTCCAAAGGCTGGTCCCAAGAGCGTCTGGCCCTGGAAAGCGGGCTGGCACGCAGTTATCTGGGCGGAGTCGAGCGAGGCCAGCGGAACATTGCATTGCTCAATATTTTCAAGCTGGCCGAAGCGCTGGAGGTGGAACCTTCCACCTTGCTGGAAGCGCCTATCATTACACGGGACCAGGATCGGCCGGTAACCATCTGAGCCTCATTACCCTGCCAGCATGGCTCCTGCAACCCCCCAACTCATGGCGCAAGAAGTTGCTACTCCGCCGCAGGGCGCAATTAAAACGCTTCGCCAAACCGAATCTGCGCAAAATGCGGATTTTCCACCAGCGCCGTCATGCTCTGTACCCCATCCAGCACCACCCACTCCTCTCTGTCACCCACCATCATCAACAGGCACTCCTGCCTCTGCTCGTTGTAGCCTGTATCCAGCGGCGTGCCTTCAACTCGACGCCCATCCGCCCAGCTCAGGGCAATGGGGATACGGTAAAGGCAGGCGATTTCCAGGTAATCCGACTGATCGCAGGTAATCATGGGAATGTCCTGTACGGAAAATGAGCGGACGATAGAAGAAGGGTAGCAACTGAATACGGCTAGCGCTGGCGTGAACACCATGATGCGCATAAGATATGCGCATCATGCTCAAGGAGTATGCATATGCCAGCTACCTACGATATTCGCGCACCCAAGCGCTCAGCCAATCTCAGTGTCAATGAGGATCTGCTCAACAAGGCCAGGGAGCAGAACATCAATCTTTCCGCCACTCTGGAGCAGGCATTGGCCTCAGCTCTGAAGGAGAAGCAACGTGCAGCCTGGCTGGCGGAAAACAAGGCTGCCATGCAAGCCTATAACGAGTATGTGGAGGGGCACGGTGTGTTCAGCGATGGACTGCGGAGCTTCTGATGTCCCAGTTCACAGTGCATGAAAATACCAATCCTGCCACCAGAGCTGCCGTTCCTCTGCTGCTGAACGTCCAGAGCGATCTGATTGAAGAACTGGGCACACGGGTAGTGGTGCCGCTCTACCCCGTCGGCGATATACCGGGAAAGATGATGCGCATTCTGACACCCGTCTTCGATATCGATGCCAAGCGATACGTGATGATGACGCCGCAGTTGGCAGGTATTCAGAAGAAACTGCTCGGTCCAGCCGTTGCCGATTTGTCCGGGCGTCGTGACGACATCATCGCCGCTCTCGATCTGCTGATTACTGGAATCTGAGTACCACTTAACCTCAGCCTTGCGGACAGGGATTCATGAGTACCGAGTTGACTATCGTACTGGCATTGCTGTTGGGCAGCATGGTGCTGTTCATTCGCAACAAGCCGCGCATGGATGTGGTCGCGCTGCTGGTGATAGTGGCGTTGCCGCTGACCGGTGTGCTCAGCGTGGAGGAGGCGATTGCCGGCTTCAGCGACCCCAGCGTGTTGCTGATCGCGGCGCTGTTCGTGATCGGGGATGGGCTGGTGCGCACCGGCATTGCCTACAAGCTCGGCGACTGGATGGCGCAGCAGGCCGGCAGCAGTGAAACCCGGCTGATCCTGCTGCTGATGCTAACCGTGGCCGCGCTGGGCTCGGTGATGAGTTCCACCGGGGTGGTGGCGATCTTCATCCCGGTGGTGATGAGCATCACCGTGCGCATGGGTATTCCCGCCTCCCGACTGATGATGCCGCTGAGCTTTGCCGGGCTGATCAGCGGCATGCTGACCCTGGTCGCCACCCCACCCAACCTGGTGGTCAGCAGCGAGCTGATGCGCCACGGGTTGGAGAGTTTCTCGTTTTTCAGTTTTACCCCGATCGGCCTGGTGGTGCTGTTCTGCGGGATCGGCTACATGCTGCTGGTGCGCCGCTGGCTGGGGGGCACCGGCGCCGGCAAAGACGAGCCGGAACGCCAGACCATGCAGGACCTGGCTACGCTGTACCGGTTACCCGAGCGTGAGCGGCGCCTGCGGCTGAATGCCGACTCGCCACTGATCGGTCGCCCGCTGAACGAGCTGGAGCTGCGCAGCGAGTACGGCATCAATGTGATCGCCATCGAGCGCCAGCGGCGCTTTCGCAACCTGCTGCAGGTGGCCACCGGCAATACCGTGGCGCAGCCGGGAGACATACTGCTGGTGGACCTGGCCAGCCCGGCCATCGCCCTGCTTGGCGCCTACCAGGAAATCGGCGTCACGCCTCTGGCGCTGGAGCATTCCTACTACAGCGAGCACTCACACCAGCTGGGGCTGGCCGAGGTGGCGTTGCCGCCTGAATCACGGCTGCCGGGGCGGACCATCCAGGAGCTGGCGTTCCGCAGCCGGCACCGGCTCAATGTGGTCGGCCTGCGCCGCAACGGCAAGGCGTTGCCCGGCCTGTTGGTGGATGAAAAGCTCAAGGCCGGTGATACCCTGCTGGTGGCCGGTAGCTGGAAGGATATCGACCGTCTGCATCTGCTGACCCGGGATTTCGTGCTGCTCAGCCTGCCGAGCGAGATCAAAGAAGTGGTGCCGGCGGCACGCAAGGCGCCCTACGCCCTGCTCAGCCTTGGCGTCATGGTCGTGCTGATGGTCTCGGGGGTGGTGTCCAACCTGATGGCGGCGCTGATCGGTTGCCTGCTGATGGGGGCGTTCAAGTGCATCACCATGGATTCCGCATACAAATCCATTCACTGGCCTAGCCTGATCCTGATCGTCGGCATGCTGCCGTTTGCCCTGGCGCTGCAGAAGACCGGGGGTATTGACATGGCAGTGGGCGGGCTGATGAACCTGTTCGGTGATGCCGGGCCGCGCGCGCTGCTGGCCACGCTGTTCATCGCCACAGCGGTCACCGGGCTGTTCATTTCCAATACCGCCACTGCGGTATTGATGGCGCCGGTGGCGGTGGCGACTGCACAGGCGCTGGGCGCTTCGCCCTACCCGTTTGTGATGACCGTGGCGCTGGCCGCCTCGGCGGCGTTCATGACGCCGGTGTCCTCGCCGGTCAATACCCTGGTGCTGGACCCGGGCGGCTACAGGTTCAGTGATTTCCTGAAGATCGGCGTGCCTTTCACCGTTCTGGTGTTGCTCATTACCGTGCTGCTGGTGCCGGTGATCTTTCCGTTGTAGTTGAAGGAACGAACCCGCACACCAGTCCCGGCGTGTAGCGCGCCTGCGCTACGCGTATAGGCGGCGGGCGACTCCGTCTCGTCGAGCAGGCGCTCGATAAGCCCAGGCACTTCAGTCCCCACCCTGCTGCCACTGCGCACAATGATCCTGCTCCGGCGCCGCCGGGGTCAGCCAGAGGTAATCCGCCTGCTCTGCTCCCGGCAGCGGCTTGCCGGCTTCGTGCAGCATGACCACCACGGGTGCAGCTGCCTCCATGTGCAGCGGCACCCCCAGATCCTTGCGCACGTGAAAATTACCGGCCAGCAGCAGCGTCGGAGCAGCTGCGGCAACCAGCACCTCGCCCATGCGCACATCGCGCTGCTGCTGGATGCCGAGCATGGCACTGAGTTGTGGCGCGGCGATCTGCCCGCAGTGGGACGCCTCGATGGTCTGCCGCAGTTCGGCCAGTACCGGTTCCGGGTAACGCGGCGATACCGTCACCGGGTCGTGGTACAGAGCGCCGATCTCATCCCGATCCAGATTGGCCGCGCCCAGGCGGATGCCGCTGTCCAGTGCCCAACTGACGATGGGGCCGTAGGCGTCCCAGGGCCAGCCAGGATTCCATTGCAGTTGCTCGGGCAACTGGTCGGATTGCAGGTCTGCGGTGCCATTCTGCAGCTCGTCCAGCGCCGGTTGCTGCGCGGGCGTGAGCATCTCCAGCAACAGGCTGGCCTGCGGGCGCTGCTGGTGCAGGCGTTGCAACAGCCACAGCTGCAGGCGGTGATGATCGTCATTGTCGTGCTGCTCGCCCAGCAGCACCCGGTCGGCACCCGCCAGGCGCTGCACCAGTTGCTCCGCGCTCAGCCACTGGCCGCTGGCGGTGTCCAGTGCCTGGCCCAGCCTGTCGGCCTGCTCCGGCACTGCGTTCTGCCAAGCCGGCAGCGGCTCGGCCGCGCTCACCGATACCCACACGGCCAGCAGGCCGGCCAGTATTCCCCGTTTCATGAAGCCCCCTTGTACAATGCATCCCACACGCAGTATCGGTGGTTTGCGACGCGCCGTGAACTGGAGTAACGTGCTGCAGACTTTCGGCACCGCCGACATCATGCCCTTTGTTTTACCGTTGCGGATAATCCATGCCCATCGACAACAGTATTGTTCATCAGATCCACAAGAAGCCTGACGGCCAGCCCGCCAGCCTGACCTTGCGCGATGCCGAGCTGGCCAGCTCCGAGGCGCTGGAACAGTTGCTGGCCGGCCTGATCGAGGCCTACAACAGCAAGCCGAACAAGGCCTGGGGTTATTTCCACGAGGAAAGCGGCGCCTACCCGTTCAGCGGCTGGCTGCAGCAGTTGCTGGACGAGGAAACGGATTTCGTCGGCTTCTCCAAGCGCTCGGCCGAGCACCTGAAGACCCTGATGGAAGGCTCCAACCTGGCACTCGGCGGGCACGTACTGTTCATCCGCTACCGCCAGGGCATGACGGCCTTCCTGGTCATCGCCCTGCTGCACCATACCGAGGGCGTGACCGTGACCGACGACCTCAACGTGGCGGCGGCGCGGCACCTGGATCTGTCCAGCCTGAACATGGCGGCGCGCATCAACCTCACCGAGTGGAAGCAGAACGCCAATTCCAAGCAGTACATCTCCTTCATCCGCGGGCGCAGCGGCAAGCGGGTATCGGACTATTTCCGCGACTTCATCGGCTGCATCGAAGGCGCCAACCCCGAGCAGGAAACCTCCACCCTGCTGCAGGCGTTCCAGGATTATGTCGGTGAAGCCGATATGCCGGTCGACGAGCTCAAGGACAAGACCAAGGCCATGAGCGGCTATGTCAGCGGCCAGGCGCGCCAGGGCGAGCAGGTGGCGCTGGAGGAGCTGTCCGGGCTGATCGACGAGGAGCAGCCGCGTGCCTTCTACGACTACATCCGCAACAAGGATTACGGCCTGTCCCCGGAGATCCCACCGGACAAGCGCACCCTGAACAACTTCCTGAAGTTCTATGGCAAGGCCGATGGCCTGTCGATCAGCTTCGAGGCGCACCTGCTCGGTGACCGGGTCGAGTACGACGAGAGCGAGGATTCGCTGGTGATCAAGCATCCGCCGAAGGGGCTGATCCAGCAGTTGCGCAACAAGAGAAAGTAGCGCGGATACATTTTGATTGTTTTTCGTCCGGGGATTTCCCTGAACGACACAGCCCACCGGGGAGTCACTTGCTTTAGGCAAATGACGAACCCGGAGCGGCCATGGCCAGTCTTTCCAACAAGATCGTGGTGATCAGCGGGGCCTCTGCCGGTGTCGGCCGGGCCACGGCGATCGAATTCGCCCGCCAGGGTGCCAGCGTGGCGCTGCTGGCGCGCGGCGCCAAGGGCCTGGAAGGTGCCCGGGCCGAGGTCGAGGCGGTCGGCGGCAAGGCCTGGGTTCGCACCCTGGATGTAGCCGACGCGCAGCAGGTGGACGCCGCCGCCGATGCTATCGAAGCCGAGCTTGGTCCGATCGATGTCTGGGTCAACAACGCCATGGTCACCGTGCTGTCCCCGGTCAGTCAGATGAGCGCCGAGGAATACCGCCGGGTGACGGAGGTAACCTATCTGGGCACGGTCCACGGCACCTGCGCCGCCCTGCGCCACATGCGGCCCCGCAATCGCGGCGCCATTCTCCAGATCGGCTCGGCGCTGGCCTATCGCGCCATTCCTCTGCAGTCAGCCTACTGCGCCGCGAAATTCGCCTGCCGTGGCTTCACCGATGCGCTACGCGTCGAGCTGCAGCACGAGAACAGCGCCATCCACCTCACCAGCGTGCACCTGTCCGCATTCAATACACCGCAGTTCGACTGGGCACGCGCGCGCCTGGAGTGTGAACCACAGCCACTGCCACCGATCTTTCAGCCCGAAGTGGCGGCACGTGCCATCGTCTGGGCGGCAGGCCAGCGGCGCCGGGAAGTCTGCGTCGGCTTCCCCGCCGTCAAGACTATCTGGGGCAACAAGCTCCTGCCCGCCTTCGCCGACCGTCTCCTGCAGAAACGGGGCTATGCAGGCCAGCAAGACGACCGACCGCTGGTACCGAACCGGCCGGACAACCTGTTCCAGCCAGTGGACCGGGACATGAGCAGTCATGGCCGATTCGACAGCGAGGCACGTGATTACAGCGGTCAACTGTGGTTGACCATGCACAGGAAGACCCTCACCGGGGTCATCGCCGGCGCCGTGCTGCTGCCATTGGCGCTGTTGCTGCTGAAAAAGCGTTGACGCCCAACCTGTAGGGAGCTGGCCCATGACACAATCCATCAAGGACTATGCCCTGATCGGCAATCTGCGCTGCGCCGCCCTGGTCGGGCGCAACGGCAGCATCGACTGGTTCTGCCCGCCGCGCTTCGATGCACCCGCCTGCTTCAGCAAACTGCTCGGCACCGAGCAGCACGGCTTCTGGCAGATCGCCCCCACGCACACGCCGACCCGGATACATCGCTATTACGAGCAGGACACCCTGGTGCTGTGCACCGAGTTCGATTGCCAGGGCGCACGGGTACGGGTGACCGATCACATGCCGGTGGGCGACGCCAGCCTGATCGTGCGTTGTGTCGAGGGTCTGGCTGGCAGCCTGGCCATGCATATGCAACTCTCGCCACGCTTCGGCTATGGCGCCAGGCCAGCATGCTGCGAACCGGAGGCCGGGGGCTGCAGCCTGTGGGCCGAGGATCGGCAACGCCTGCTGCTGCACAGTACGTTGCCGCTGGAACTGGCCGCCGACCACGCCGTTGCCCGATTCGAGATGCAGGCCGGGCAGACCGCCTGCTTTATCCTCCAGCACCTGCCACCCGACCAGGCGCCGACGCCGGCAGGCGATGCCCTGCAGCTGCTCGACGACTGCCGCCGCTGGTGGCGCAGCTGGGTCAGCCAGTCCACCTACCATGGCCGCTGGCGCGATGCGGTGATCCGCTCGCTGATCACGCTCAAGGCGCTGACCTATCTGCCGACCGGCAGCATGGTCGCGGCGCCGACCACCTCGCTGCCGGAAGCCCCCGGCGCCGGAGCCAACTGGGACTACCGCTTCTGCTGGATTCGCGATGCGGTCTGGGCGCTGGATATCCTGATCGACTCCAACTACCTGGATGAAGTGCATGCCTGGCGTGACTGGCTGATGCATGTGATGGACAAGCACGGTGACCTGCGCGTGCTCTACGATCTCCACGGCGAAGCGTCAATGGATGAGCGTGAACTCAACTGGCTACCCGGCCACCTCGACTCGCGTCCGGTGCGCATAGGCAACGCCGCTCGCGACCAGCACCAGCTGGATGTCTATGGCCAGTTGATCGACCTGCTGCATATCGGCCGGCGCAGCGGCATGCGCCCCAACCAGCACAGCTGGCACCGCCAGTGCCGGCTGCTGGACAGGATCGCCGGCTGCTGGCACCAACCGGACGAAGGTATTTGGGAACTACGCGGGCGCCGGCGCAACTATGTCCATTCCAAGGTCTATGCCTGGGTAGCCTTCGACCGCTCCATCCGCGATGCCGAGGAATATGGACTGCATGCACCTCTGGAGCACTGGCGGGCAGTACGCGACGAGATCCATGCGCAGGTTTGCGAGCTGGGGGTGGATCCGCGGCGCGGCGCCTTCAAGCAGAGCTACGAGGACGCCGAGCCGGATGCCAGCCTGCTGATGATTCCGCTGCTGGGCTTTCTGCCGGTGGAGGACCCGCGGGTACGCGCCACCATAGCCTGGATCGAACAGGAGCTGCTGCGCGACGGCCTGGTGTATCGGTTCCATCCCCAGGACAGCGAGGCGGGTTGGGAAGGCGCCTTTCTCGCCTGCTCGTTCTGGATGGTCGACAACCTGATCATGGACCAGCGCGAGGAACAGGCCGAAGCCCTGTTCGCCCGCCTGCTGGCACTGCGCAACGATGTCGGCCTGCTGGCCGAGGAATACCACCCCTCGCACGGCCTGCTGGGCAACTTCCCCCAGGCACTATCGCACCTGGCGCTGGTCAAGACCGCCTATCTGATGCAGGCCTGCGAGCAGGTACACCATGGTGGCGGTCCCGAGCGGCATTCCTACCGGCCGGTGGACTGAAACCTGTTACAACCCGCTGGGCCAGGTCTCGCCCAGCTCACCACTGGCGAGCGAGTCACGAGCCAAAGGCTGCAGCGCGTGGGTGTGTTGGTAATGCAGCATGAAATCGAACTGCTGCGGCAGGTGACTGTAGTAATAGTGACTGTGACGTTCGGTCTGCGGCCGGTAGATGACCCCGATCGCCCGCTGCAGGCGAGCCTCGGCCAGCCCGCTGGAGAGCACGCCGCTGCCGCGCAGATCGAGCAGGAAAGCCTCCCGCCCCACCGCCTGGAACAGCGCCTCGTAGCTGCCGGGCAGTGGCGGGCGGACCACCTTGGTCTGCGCCGGTCCATCCCAGTCCGAGGCGGCGGTGACCTCGCCGGTGGCAGTGGAAAAACCGATCAGCAGGGCCTGATCGCCATATTGCTGGCGGACCAGTTGACCGATATTCAGCTCACCCCTGGCGCCCATCTCGGTCGCCGCGGCATTGCCCACATGGGAGTTGTGCGCCCATACCAACAGGGGCGCCGGCTCGCCGAGCTGGTGCGTGAGGTGACCACGCAGTGCCTCCAGGGTCTCGAACATGTGGCTGTCGCGCAGGTTCCAGGAGCTGGGCCGGCCGCGGAACATCGCCCGGTAGTATTGCTCCGCATTGCGCACCAGCCGGGCATTCTGCTCGGCGCAGAAACGCTGCTCATCGGCCACCAGTCCCAGCCCCTCCAGGCGCTGGAAGGCCCGGGTCTGCATTTCCCGCAATTGATCGGTAATCACCTGTTCACAGGAGGCACTGAGGCCGAACTCCACCGACTGGCCATACAGGTGCGGCTCGTGCAGGAACTGATCCAGGCAGGCATAACGCTCCCGTGCCCGCGCCGCAGCCGGCGGGTCCTGCCTTTCCAGGTAACCGATCACCGCCCGGGTGGAACTGTGCAGGCTGTACAGATCCAGGCCATAGAAGCCGACCGGACGCAATCCGGCTTCGGCCCGCGTCGGCATGGCGTTGAATTCGGCCAGCCAGCGGATGAAATCCAGCACATCGGTATTGGCCCACATCCATACCGGGAAGCGCTCGAACACCTGCAATGCCTGCTCGGCACGCTGCTGCGGGTCGAGATTCCATACATGGCGGTTGACTGCGTAGGCATCGGGCCAATCGGCTTCAACCGCCACCCCTGCAAAACCCAGCTCGCTGATCAGACGGCGCGTCAGTTGCGCCCGGGCCCGGTAGAATTCGCTGGTGCCGTGGGAAGCCTCACCGATCAGCACCAGTTGCTTGCCGCGCGCCGCCTCGACCAGGCTGTCGAAGTCACTCAGCGCGCCGGTCAATGGCTGAGCCTGACGCTCGATGGCCCGGCTCAGGGCGATATCAGTGCTGTTCATCAGCTCTGCTCCTGGCGGTGCCGCTGCAGCAGCTCGATGACCTCGGCATCGCTGACCTGGCGAAAATCCGCATACCACAGGCCAACCCCGCGCAGGAATTCGAGCTGGTGCGGGCACACCAGCCGGTCCACCATGGCTTCGAGCTGGCGGCAGGTCTCGGCGGCGCCGACCGGTACCGCCACCACCACCGCTTGCGCACCGCGTACCCGCACCGCCTCGATCGCCGCGCGCATGGTCGCTCCGGTGGCCAGGCCATCGTCCACCAGGATCACACTGCAGCCCTGCAGGTCCGGCTCGGCGCGATTGCCCCGGTAGACCTGGCTGCGGCGCTGCAGCTCGGCCTGTTCACGTTCCAGCACGGCTTCGACCTGCCCGGCACTGATGCCCAGCCCGGCGATCAGCTGCTGGTCCAGATAGACGCTACCACCGCTGGCGATCGCGCCCATCGCGTACTCCTCCTGCCCGGGTATGCCGAGCTTGCGCACCAGCAGGATGTCCAGCGGCAAACGCAGGGCACTGGCGATCTGCGCCGCCACCGGTACGCCACCACGCGGCAACGCCAGCAGCCGCACATCGCCGCGGCCGGCATAGTCGCCCAGCGCCTCGGCCAGCTCCTGGCCGGCCTGGGTACGATCGGAATAGATCATCTGCTCACCCGCCTTTGCTCGCCCTCTTGCTACAGAGACCGGCGTGGCAGGTGACTGTTCAACCCTTTTCCCCGGTCAGGGCTTGAGCTTGTAGCCGGTGCGGAAGATCCACCAGACCAGGGTCAGGCAGACCAGCAAAAATACCAGGGTCATGCCCAGGCTGACGGCGATATGCACATCGGCCTGGCCATAGAAGCTCCAGCGAAAGCCGCTGATCAGATAGACCACCGGATTGAACAGGGTGATGGTCTGCCACAGCGGCGGCAGCATGCTGATCGAATAGAAGCTGCCGCCGAGAAAGGCCAGCGGCGTGACTATCATCATCGGGATGATCTGCAGCTTCTCGAAGCCATCGGCCCAGACGCCGATGATGAAGCCGAACAGGCTGAAGGTCACTGCGGTGAGAATCAGGAATGACAGCATCCACAGCGGATGCTCGATCTGGTAGCTGACGAACAGCCGCGCGGTGAGCAGGATCAGCAGCCCCAGCAGCACCGACTTGGTGGCCGCCGCACCGACATAGCCGATGACGATCTCGATCGGCGAGACCGGCGCCGACAGCACCTCGTACAGGGTGCCGGTGAACTTGGGCATGTAGATGCCGAAGGAAGCGTTGGCGATGCTCTCGTTGAGCAGCATCAGCATGATCAACCCGGGAATGATGAAGGCGCCGTAGCTGACCCCGTCGACCTGCTCCATGCGCGCGCCGATCGCCGCGCCGAACACGATGAAGTACAGCGAGGTGGAAATCACCGGTGAGGCGATGCTCTGGAACAACGTGCGCCACATGCGCGACAGCTCCGAGTAGTAGATCGCCCACATGCCATGCAGATTCATGCCTGCTCCCGCTGCTGATTGCTGCCATGTACCAGCCCAACGAAGATCTCCTCCAGCGAACTCTGGCTGGAGTTCACGTCCTTGAACTCGATACCCTCGCGCGCCAGGCTGCGCAGCAGATCGGCCACCCCGGTCTGTTCGCCCTGGGCATCGAAGCTGTAGACCAGGCTGCAGCGGTCCGCGCTCAGTTCCAGCGCCTGGCTGGCCAGGCTCGCCGGCAGCTCATGCAGCGGCTGCTGCAACTGGATGGTCAGCCGGCGCTTGCCCAGCTTGCGCATCAGCAGCGCCTTGTCCTCCACCAGGATCAACTGGCCGTGGTTGACGATGCCGATGCGATCGGCCATCTCCTCCGCCTCCTCGATGTAGTGAGTGGTGAGGATGATGGTCACCCCGCGCTCACGCAGCCCGCGTACCATGTTCCACATGTCCCGGCGCAGCTCCACATCGACCCCGGCGGTCGGCTCGTCGAGAAACAGGATCTGCGGCTCATGGGCCAGCGCCTTGGCGATCAGCACCCGGCGCTTCATGCCACCGGACAGCGCCATCATCTTCTCGCGGCGTTTGTCCCACAACGACAAGTCGCGCAACAACTGCTCCAGATAGGCGCGGTCCGGCGCCTTGCCGAACAGCCCGCGGCTCAGGCTCACCGTCGCCCATACGGTATCGAACAGGTTGTTGGTCAGCTCCTGCGGTACCAGCCCGATGCGGCTGCGCGCCTGGCGATAGTCGCGCACTATGTCGTGACCATCGACCATCACCACCCCGCCGCTGGGATTGACGATACCGCAGATGATGCTGATCAGCGTGGTCTTGCCCGCCCCGTTGGGGCCCAGCAGGGCGAGAATCTCGCCCCGGCGGATCTGCAGATCGACCGACTTCAGCGCCTGGAACCCCGAGGCGTAGGTCTTGCTCAGGCCCGCGACGCGAATCACCGCATCGACGACCTCTGCCGAACCCGGCATCAGGCTGCGTCGACCCGATAGCCCAGCCGCGGGAAATGCACGTGAACCAGGCCGGCCCGCTCATCTTCCCGGGCGATCACCACCTCGTCCTGCTCCTCATGGACCAGGCTGCCGGCCACCGGATCGCAGCCGTAATCCACCGCCTGCACGGTTACCGCCTGGCCCAGAGTCAATCCGCGGGTACTGACAAAGCCATGTTCGGGCAGATCTTCCGGCGTGGCGTCATGGGCGATGCGGATGGCCTCCTCCGGCTCCATGCGTACCGAGGCGCCGGCACCGAAGTCATTGACCCGCGCCATCCACGCACGAATGTTCGGATAGTCATCCAGCAGGATCGACACTGCGGCATTGGCCGCCATGAACCACAGCGGGTGATACCAGGCCAGGTCGGCGATGCTCGGCTCATCGCCCAGCAGGTACTCGCCGTTGCGATCGAGCTGCGTCTCCAGTCGGCCCATCAGTACCGGCCACTGCGCCAGCGCCACCTCGGGTTCGGGCCGGCTGGCCGAACCACCCTCGAACAGCGCCTTGCGATCCTTGACGAAGCCCTTGACCACCTCCGGCGGCAGGCCGGTGAAGCGCGCCTCCAATGCATGAGGCTGGAAATTGATGGCGATGGAATTCTGGAACAGCACCTGGTCACCAAATTGCGCCAGCGCCGCCGCCACCGCCTCCTGGCCTTCCGGGAACAACGCCGGCACCGCCTTCTCGCGCTCCAGTCGATGGGCGATCAGGGCGGTGTCACAATAGATATCCGCGCCTATCTGCAGCACCGGTGTGCGTCGATAACCACCGGTCAGGGCGATCAGGTCCGGCTTGGGCATGACCGGGGGGATCAGTACCGAATGCCAGGACAGTCCCTTGAGGCCCAGCATCAGCCGGGCTTTCTCAGCGAAGGGTGATTGCGGATAGTGGTGCAGAATCAACTCGTTCATGACAGCCTCGGTTCAATATCTATGAAGATTGAGCTTAGTAGCTGGTGATCGATCATGCTTGCCAGCCCCATCGGAGCGCTACCCCTGTTTCGGTTCCGGCAAGCTGTAATCGCCACGGATCAGCACTTCCTTGGTTTTCTTCTTCAGCCGCTTTACCGCCATCTCCCGCCGCAGGGCATCGGAATGATCGGCGCAGCTCTGCTGCCAGACCAGCGCCTGCGCCGGGCTGCGATTGAAGAAGCGTGCGCCACGCTTGCCGCCGACATGCTCCTGGAAGCGCCGTTCAGGGTCGGTGCTGATGCCAGTGTACAGATGGCCATTCTCGGCGCGCACCATGTAGACCCACCAGGTTTTCCCTGGCGTGGTGGTGGCGGGGCTGTGTTCGGCGGTGTCAGACGGCATACTGTTGGCAATCATCCTGGGAGAAAGTCATGTTCGTACAGATCTTCAGCACCGGCGGCACCCTCGACAAGGTGTATTTCGACGCGCTCAGCGAGTACCAGATCGGTGAACCCATGGCCGGCGAATTGCTGGAACAGGCCCGGGTCGGCTTCGATTATGCCATCGAGTCGCTGGTAAGAAAGGACAGTCTGGAACTGAATGACGCCGACCGCGAACTGATCCATGCCAAAGTCGCCGCCTGCCCCTATGAGCACATCCTCATCACCCACGGCACCGACACCATGACCGTCACCGCCGCAGCGCTGGCCGATATCGAGGGCAAGGTGATCGTTCTCACCGGCGCCATGCAGCCGGCACGCTTCCGCGACTCGGATGCGCTGTTCAACCTGGGGTTGGCCATCGGCGCGCTGAATGTCTGCCAGCCGGGGGTGTATATCGCCATGAGCGGCAAGGTGTTTGCGGCGGATCAGGTGACCAAGAATCGGTTGGCGGGGAAATTCGAGGATATCTGAAGTTCGTCATTGCGGGTCAAGCAATGGCGCGGCAATCCATGGACCAACGCATACACCGCCCCGCCGCATGGATTGCTTCACCTGCGGTTCGCAATGACGGCGGGGGGGAGTGGTTTGGGCTCGGTAACCTGGCTCAGGTCTCCCCCTAAAACGCCACGTCATTGCGAGCCACGCAGTGGCGCGGCAATCCATGGGCCCGACGCATGCACTGCCCCGCCGCATGAATTGCTTCACCTGCGGCTCGCAATGACGGCTGGGGAGTGGTTTGGTCTCCTGACCTGGCTCGGATTGGCGCATAAGAACACCATGTCATTGCGAGCCACGCAGTGGCGCGGCAATCCATGGACTCGACGCATACACCGCCCCGCCGCATGGATTGCTTCACCTGCGGTCCGCAATGACGGCGGGGTGGTAGCTCGGCTTTGATAGCCTGGCAGGACCGAAATCATGAAACAGTACGTCATTGCGAGCCCGAAGGGCGCGGCAATCCAGAGGCACCAACACTCAGAATACCGCTCTAATTAAGCATCCTGTTCCATATTTGTGAGGTGATTCCGGCAATCCCCTGCTGCGACAGGCTAGTTTCTGCTTTCCTTATCGAAAGACCGAAGCCCATGAACAGAATGCCTTGCGTCTATATCCTCGCGAGCAAGAAAAACGGTACGCTGTATGTCGGGGTTACATCAAACCTGCCGGGGCGAATATGGCAACACCGGGAGAAGCTGCTACCCGGTTTCACCTCCCGATATGGGGTTGACCGTCTGGTGTGGTTCGAACCCCATGACTCGATGGAAGCTGCGATTCAGCGGGAAAAGCAGCTGAAGGCCGGCAGCAGGCAGAAAAAGATCGCATTGATCATCCACCATAATCCCGACTGGCATGATCTGTACCCGGCGCTGTCGTGATATTTCAGCCAATGGCTCGACCGCGTCACTGGTGCCAAGCCGTTGGCGAACCTGTCACGCCCCGGTACCGCCCACGGTAATCTGGTCGATCTTCAACGTCGGCTGGCCCACGCCCACCGGCACCGACTGCCCGTCCTTGCCGCAGGTACCCACGCCGCTGTCCAGCTGCAGGTCGTGGCCGACCATGGATACCCGGTTCATCACCTCCGGGCCGTTGCCGATCAGCGTGGCACCCTTCACCGGGGCGGTGATCTTGCCATCTTCGATCAGGTAGGCCTCACTGGTGGAGAATACGAATTTGCCGCTGGTGATATCCACCTGGCCGCCACCGAGGTTGGCGCAGTAGATGCCCTTCTTCACCGACTTGATGATGTCTTCCGGATCGCTCTCGCCGGCCAGCATGTAGGTATTGGTCATGCGTGGCATCGGCAGGTGCGCGTAGGACTCGCGGCGGCCGTTGCCGGTGGGCGCCACGCCCATCAGCCGGGCGTTGAGCTTGTCCTGGATATAGCCCTTGAGAATGCCGTTCTCGATCAGCATGGTGCAGTTGGTGGGGTTGCCCTCGTCATCCACGCTCAGCGAGCCACGGCGTCCCGGTAGGGTGCCGTCGTCGACGATGGTGCACAGGCTGGAGGCGACCTTCTCGCCGACCCGGCCACTGTAGGCCGAACTGCCCTTGCGGTTGAAGTCGCCCTCCAGGCCGTGGCCGACCGCCTCATGCAGCAGCACGCCGGACCAACCCGGCCCCATCACTACCGGCATGCTGCCGGCGGGTGCGGGAATGGCGTCCAGGTTCACCGTGGCCTGGCGTACCGCCTCGCGGGCATAGGCCATGGCCCGTTCCTCGGCCTCGAAGAAGCGGTAGTCGGTACGCCCGCCGCCACCGAAGCTGCCACGTTCGCGACGCCCGTTGTGCTCGATGATGACACTCACGTTCAGACGTACCAACGGACGGATATCTCCGGCCCAGGTGCCGTCGCTGGCGGCCACCAGTACGGTATCGTGCACGCCGCCGAGGCTGACCGAGACCTGGGTGATACGCGGGTCGAGACTGCGGGTGTAGGCATCCAGGCGCTGCAGGAAGCTCACCTTGTCGGCCTGGGCCAAGCTGTCCAGGGGGTTGTCCGCCGCATACAACGGCGTATTGCTCCCCCGCTGCCAGGCCTGCACCGCGCCATTGCTGCCGCTACGGGCAATCGAGCGGGCGGCACCGGCGGCCTGGTTCAGCGCCTTCAGCTGCAGGTCGTTGCTGTAGGCGAAACCGGTCTTCTCGCCGGACTGGGCGCGTACACCGACGCCATGATCGACATTGAAGCTGCCGTCCTTGACGATGCCATCCTCCAGCACCCAGGACTCGCTGACCTGATGCTGGAAATACAGGTCCGCCGCGTCCACGCCGGGGGCCGAGACCAGTTGTCCCAGCACGCTGGCGATACTGTCGGGGCTCAGTTCGGCCGGCAGCAGCAAGCGGCTTTCAACCTGGGTCAGCAGATTACTCATATGTTCAAGACTCCCTGGTGGCCGGTACGATCATATCGACTGGCTCGAAACGGCGATGCGCAGCAACCGGCATACGTCCGCGAATGGAATTCAGATGCTGCAGGTCGATCTCGCCAGCGACGACGCCTTCGCCCTGCGGCAGGCAAGCGGTGATCTCGCCCCACGGATCGATCAGGCAGCTGTGGCCGAAGGTGTCGCGACCATTGGCGTGCCGGCCCCCCTGGTTGGCGGCCAGGACATAACACTGGGTCTCGATCGCCCGGGCGCGCAACAGCACTTCCCAATGGGCGGCACCGGTCACCGCGGTAAACGCCGAGGGCACCACGATCAGCTCGGCGCCCTCACGGCGCAACGCCTGGTACAGCTCGGCAAAGCGTACATCGTAACAGATACTCAGGCCCAGCCGCCCGACCGGGGTATCGATGCAGACCACCCGATCGCCATGGCCGTAGTCCTTCGACTCACGATAGCTGCGCTGGCTATCCGCCACCTCGACATCGAACAGGTGCAGCTTGTCATAGCGCGCCACCTCGTTGCCCTGCGCATCCAGCACCAGGCAGCAGGCCATGGCCTTGCCGCCGGCCTGTGCCGGCAGCGGAATGCTGCCAGCGACCAGCCAGATGCCATGCTGGCGCGCCTGCTCGGCGAGAAAGCGGCGAATCGGCCCGCTACCGTCATACTCGGCGGCGGCAATCTGTTGCAAGGTGCGATTGCCGAAGGCGGCGAAACACTCCGGCAGCAACACCAGCTGTGCGCCCTGCGCGGCGGCATCGGCAATCAGCCGGGCGGCGGCATCCAGATTGGCCTGCACATCCGCGCCACTGATCATCTGTATGGCGGCAACCTGCGACATGTCAATCCTCCAGTGCGGCTTTGTCGTCGAATGCCCGGTCGAATTCGACCGATGGCTGTTTCCAGTCACCGCTGATGCGGTACTTGACCGAGGCGAAGCGTGCGACACGGTCGCCAAGAATGCGGTCGACCAGGAACAGCACGCCACCGATGTGCGGTGCGCCGGCGATGATTGCCGCCAGCGGCAGGTTGTTGGTCACCGGCAGGGTCACCAGCAGCCCCATGTCGACCCGGTCGGCGGGCAGGTCCAGGGTGCCATCCAGCTGCAGCTTGGCACTGGGCCCGTCCATCACCAGTGGCGTCATGGTCTGCATCAAGCCATTGGTCATGGCCACCTCACCGCTGAAGGTATCATAGGCGGTGCCCTTGCCGAACAGGTCGGAGAAATCCAGCCGCAGACGTCGGGTCAGCGCGTTGAAGTTCAGCAGGCCGAACACACGCAGCGCCTCGGCCCCGCTCTCGCCGCTTTGCAGCATGCCATCCTCGGCCTGCACCGCCAGCGAACCGGAGCTGCGCTTGAGGGCGAACCAGGCCGGCGAGCCGGGCCAGTCCAGGCCGACCTGCGCCTGGAAGGATTTGCTGGTCACCGTCGGCGCATAGTGCCAGGCACTCAGTACCCGACCGATATCACCAGCGGCCAGGCTGCCATCGAAACGCGTACGCTCGGCGCTCCAGTGCATGCCCCCGCTCAACTGCAGGCCGCCGCGCAGGGCCAGGTCGATATCGCTGATATCCAGCCCGGCGGCATCCGGCTGCAGTTCGAAGCGCGTGGCGCCGACCAGGTCCTCGCCCCAGTACAGCTGTTCGATACTCACCCGCATCGCCGGCACACTGGCAGGGTCGACCTCACGCAGCGGGTCTTCCGGCACCAGCGGTTCGATCAGACCATCGCTGTCGGCAGGCAGCTCCGCGTTGCGCGGAAAGCCCAGGCGCTGCAGATCCAGGACGATGGGCGCATCATCGGCGCTCGGCAGATGGATGCGGCCCAGCAGGTCGGGGTGTTCCGAGGTCAGCTCCCAACCTTCAGCGACCGGGCGCGCGGTGACGCTGAGATCGCGCAGATCCAGACTAAAGCCGGTAAAGTGCCCGACCTGCACCTGCACGTTGTTCAACAACTGCAGCGGCGCCTGCTGTGCATGGGTGGCCGGGCTGGTCAGCGTCTCTGCCGACAGCACATCGGAGGCGAACCACTGTTGCCACTGCTGCCAGTCGAACTCGTCGAAGCGGGCACTGATATCGATGCCGCTGTTACCGACTTGCTGCACCAAACCCCGGCGATAGCGGATATCACCGGCCAGCTCACCGTCCCGCTCCAGCAACAGCCCACGCAGGTCATCACCGAGCTGGAACTGCCAGCGCGAGGGTTCGCCCATGTCCAGCTGCAGGCGGCTGGGCAGGCTGGTGTCCGCGGCCTTGGCCAGCGGGCCGGGCAGGTCCAGCTGAATGCCACGTAGATCGCTTTGCACCTGCAGCCGACGCAGCTCGTCGCCCAGCAGCAGTTCGGCATTCCAGCTGGCACTGCCCTGCGCCAGCCGCGGCGGCAGCGCGGCCAGCAACGGCCAGCTGCGCAGATTGTCGATGCCATGTGTTCCGCTCAGGCGCAGGCGCTGGTTATTACCCTGCAGGTCGATGCTCGCCTTGACCGGCCGCTCGAGAAAACGCAGGGTGATCGCCTCGCTGGTCAATCCCCTGCCATGGTCATAGTCGAACAGGCCGTCGACCTCACGCAGCGGTGCCTGCAGTTGGGGAATATCCAGCCGCTCTGCCTGCGCCTGCAGTTGCAACCGCACCTGCGGCTCATGCCCACCACCCAGCGGTATGCCCAGCTGCAGCGCGCCCTGCAGTTCGCCGGCACCGCTCCAGCCGTGCAGCGGATCACCGGTCAGTCGGGCTAGCGGCGTGTCCTGCATCAACTGCAGGCCGTCGGCCAGCGGGCCGCTGAAACGGCCACTGATCTGCAGCTCCCGCGTGTCGTCAGCCAGGCGGCCGAGGGTCACGCGGGTATCGTCCAGTTGTGTCTGCAGCAAACGGGCCTGCGCCTGATTGATATCCAGATCGGCATTGCGCAGGTACAGCGAGCCGCTGACCTGCTCCAGCGCCGGCCAGCCCGGCTGGAAGTTCAGGCTGCCCTGCTCGAGCCGACCGAACAGGCTGATCAGGCGCTCCTCGCTGGTGGCGGCGTGCAGCAGCGAGCCCTGGTAGGCAAAGATCGCCAGCGGCACCACGCCGCTGAGCTGGGAGTCCTGCAGCCACTCGGTGAGCGCCGGCTCCATCGCAGGGGACAGCGTGGGCAGGTAGTTGGCATGGTACTCGGCGCGGCTGTCACGCAGTGCCACCCGCAGGTCCATGGTCGGTGTCCCGCCCGGCGGCGGTATGTGCAGTTGCAGGGTCGCGGCGCCGGTACCTTCGCTGCCACTCACCGCCGCCCCCGGTACCACCAGCTGCAGCCCCTGCTGCTCGGACCAGCTCCAGTCCATCGCTCCGACCAGCGCATCATAATGCCAGCGATTGGGAAACAGCTGCGGCAGGTGCATGCTCCAGTCCCGGGTGTCGACCCGCAGCTCACCGGCGCTGGGCGTGCCGGAGATCACCCCGCTGATACCGGCGAAGGCCGGCACCCCTTCCCAGGCCTCGACCGCCACCCGCTCCAGGCGCGCCAGCAGCGACCAGTCGGCGAACTCGGCCAGACGGCCGCCCTGCACCAGCACATCGCGCAGCGTGCCCTGCGGCGCCAGCTCGGTAAGGATCTCGGCCGCCTCCTCGTCCGGCAGCACTCCCGGCAGCCAGGCGCCGAGCAGCGCCAGCGGCAACTGGTCGGCCCGCGCCTGCCACTGGCCATCGCCAGGGCTGCGGGTCAGTTGCAGACGGGTCGCCGGCCAGGCATCGTCGCCGACATTCAGGCTCAGCTGGTCGATGTCCAGGCGCTGCTGGTCTGCTTCGAGCTGCAGCTCGAACTGCAGCTGCAGGTTCTCTATCGCCGGCGCCGCGCGCGGCAGGTCGAGTTCGACTACCGGTGCCGCCAGTTGCCCGCTGAGCTGGCGCAGCCGGGTCTGCTGCCAATGCCCCCACAACTGCCCTCCGGCGACCAGGTGCTGGATGCGGGCACGCTGCAGCCATTCGGCAGGCAACCACTGGCTCCAGTCGCTGGTCGGCAGGGCGGCGAAAAAGCGCACTTCAGCCTGGCGCCAGTCGCGTTCGGGCAGTGAACCCTCCAGTTGCAGGCTGACCCGTTGCTCATCCGGCAGGCGCATGCGCGCGTCCAGTCGATGCTGCTGGCCACGATTCAGCAGTGTCAGGTCGCCTTCGGTGAAGACCCAATCTGGCTGCGCCCAGGGGCTGATGCGGATGCTGGTATCCAGCAGGGTGATGCGGCGTTGCTCGAACAGCCGCTGCAGGGCACGGTCCAGACCGTTGACCTCCGGAGTGCTCTGGCCCAGGCCGCTGAGCCGCCAGTCACCATCGGCATCCTCGATGATTTCCAGCGCCAGCCCTTCCAGCTGCAGCGCATCCATCACCGGCTGGCGGTGCCAGAGGCTGGAAAACACGTCGATACGGGCGGTGACATGCTGCAGGTCGAGCAGTACCGGGCTGTCGCGCTCCGCCGCTTCGTGCACCCGCAGGCCACGCAGGGTCAGCACCGGCTGGGCGCCCTGCATCTCGCCCTGCAGGCTCTGCAACTCGATGGCACGGCCGGTCTCGCGCTCGACCCAGGCGACCAGTTCGGCCTGGTAGTCGGCCACCGCCGGCACGAACTGACGGCCGAGACTGACATAGGCCGCGGCCAGCAGCAGCCAGCCCACCAGCAGCAGAATCAGGCCATCGAGAAAACGCCGCAACCAGCGTTGCCAGCTCATGGAAGATCAGTCACTCCGGATCGGTTTAATTACGCCATGCCCCCGCTGCGGGGGCATGGCACAGCTACATCAGCACCACATCGTACTGTTCCTGGGTATACATGGTTTCTACCTGGAACTTGATCGGCCGTTCAATGAACATTTCCAGATCGGCCACATTGCCCGACTCCTCGTCGAGCAGCCGGTCGATCACCGCTTGGGAGGCCAGCACCATGTAGCCTCCGGCCTGATAGGCCCGCGCTTCGCGCAGGATCTCGCGGAAGATCTCGTAGCACACGCTCTCGGCGGTCTTCTGGATACCCCGCCCCGAGCAGCACGGGCAGGGCTCGCAGAGAATCTGCTCGAGGCTTTCGCGGGTGCGCTTGCGGGTCATCTGCACCAGCCCCAACTCGGTGATGCCGATGATGTTGGTCTTGGCGTGGTCACGCTCCAGCTGGCGTTCCAGCGTGCGCAGCACCTGGCGGCGGTGCTCTTCATCTTCCATGTCGATGAAGTCGATGATGATGATGCCGCCGAGGTTGCGCAGCCGGAGCTGCCGGGCGATGGCGGTGGCCGCCTCGAGGTTGGTCTTGAAGATGGTCTCCTCGAGGTTGCGGTGCCCCACATAGCCGCCGGTGTTGACGTCGATGGTGGTCATCGCCTCGGTGGGATCGATGACCAGATACCCCCCGGACTTGAGCTGCACCTTGCGCCCCAGGGCCTTCTGGATCTCGTCCTCGACGCTGAACAGGTCGAAGATCGGCCGCTCGCCGGCGTAGTGCTCGATACGCTCCACCGCCGTGGGCATGAACTCCTCGGCAAACTCGATCAGCTTGACGTAGTTCTCCCGGGAGTCGATGCGCACCTTCTCGATATCGTCGCGCATGACATCGCGCAGGATGCGCATGAAGAGCGGCAGGTCATCGTAGATGACGCTGGGGGCCCCGGCGGTCACCTTGCGCTCGCTCACCTTGCGCCACAGCCGCAGCAGGAAGTGCATGTCGGCGGCGAGCTCCTCGAGCCCCACCCCCTCGGCGGCGGTGCGCACGATGAAGCCACCCACCACCTCCAGGCTCTGCTGGCCCTGGGCCTCCTCGATCAGCCCGCGCAGGCGCTCGCGCTCGCGCTCGTCCTCGATGCGCTGGGAGACCCCGTGATGGGGCGCATCCGGCATGTAGACCAGGTAGCGCGACGGCACGGAGAGGTGGGTGGTGAGCCTTGCCCCCTTGGAGCCGATGGGGTCCTTGGTGACCTGCACCACCAGCGCCTGCCCCTCGTGGAGCAGGTGGCCGATGGAGAGCTGCTCGTCGGCCGGGGTGCCGGGCGGCATCACCTCGTGGGCATGGATGAAGGCGGCGCGGTCCAGGCCGATATCGACGAAGGCCGCCTGCATGCCGGGCAGCACCCGCACCACCTTGCCCTTGTAGATATTGCCGACGATACCGCGCCGGCGGCTGCGCTCGACGAAGGCCTCCTGCAGCACGCCGTTCTCCACCACGGCGACGCGGGTCTCCATCGGGGTCAGGTTGATGAGTACTTCACCGCTCATGCGGAAATCCTTGTCCAGAATGCTTTGCGGTCATTATGACATAGTGGCATAGGCCCAAGGCGTTTAAGCGCTCGCCGCTGGACCCAGGGCACCGCTCCACAGCGCTACACCCTGGCGGCGCAGCAGCTCGGCGGTCTCGTAAAGCGGCAGCCCCACCACCGCCGAGTGGCTGCCCTCGATGCGCTCGACGAACACCGCCGCCAGCCCCTGGATGGCGTAGCCGCCCGCCTTGTCGGCGGGCTCGCCGCTGGCCCAGTAGGCGACGATCTCGTCGTCGGCGATCTCGCGCATGGTCACGCGGGTGGCGACACAGGCGTCGAGCACCCCGGCCGGGCCGCTCACCGCCACCGCGGTGAGCACTTCGTGGGAGCGACCGGCGAGGCGGCGCAGCATGGCGGCGGCGTGCTCGGGCCCCGCCGGCTTGCCGAGGATCTCGCCGTCGCAGACCACGGCGGTATCGGAGCCCAGGGTCGGCAGCGGCGTGAGCCGGGCGCCGGCCAGCGCCTTCTCCCGTGCCAGGCGGGTCACATAGGCCACCGCTCCCTCCCCGGGGCGCGGCGTCTCGTCGATATCCACCGGGCACACCGATACCGCCACGCCGATATCGGCGAGCAGGTCGCGGCGACGAGGGGAGGCGCTGGCCAGGCAGAGCACGGGCGAAGGGGGAACAGTGGTCATGGCGGCTCCGGGTCAGTCGCGGGCCAGGCGCCGCCCCAGAGCCTCGAAGAGGGTGGCAAGCCAGGGCCAGAGCACGGCGCCGATCAGCGACGGCAAGAGAAAGGAGAGGTGGATCGAGAAGGGCCCTACCAGGGTGCGCAGCCACTGCTCGGCCAGCTGGACGGTGCCCAGCAGGACCAGGATCAGCAGCGCCTGCTGGACCAGGGAGTAGGCCCGGAAACGGGGATAGACCAGAGCGCAGAGGAAGGCCAGCAGCGACAGGATCAGGGCGTTCTGACCCAGGGTGGCCCCCTCGATCAGGTCGACCAGCAGCCCCAGTGCAAAGCCGTGGAAGACTCCCACCTTGTGGGGCGCCTTCATGCACCAGTAGATCAGCAGCAGCCCCAGCCAGTCGGGGCGCCAGATCTGCCAGCCGTCGGCCAGGGGCATCACCTGCAGGCAGAGCGCCAGCAGCAGGGTCAGCCAGATCCAGGGCAGGGCGAGATTGGCGGGGGACGGCGCACCCATCAGGGAGCCTCCTGGTCGGCATCGAGACCAATCACGGCACGCGCAGCCTCCATGGCGTCGGCGGAGAGCTCCAGCTCCCAGGCCTCGTCGTCGGCGCCGGGAGGCGGCGTCGGGAAGAGCAGCAGGAAGTGGCGCGAGCGCTGCAGCTGGGCCACCGGGGTGGCGGTGACCCGCGCAAAGGGCTGCCCCGGGTCATGAACCACCTCGGCGACCCGGGCCACCGGGTAGCCTGCCGGAAAGCGCCCGGCCAGCCCCGAGGTGATCAGCAGGTCGCCCTCGCGAATGTCGGCGGTGTCCGGCACGTGCAGCACCTTGAGAGCGTCGTAGCGGCCGCTGCCCCGAACGATGAAGCGCAGGCCGTTGCGATTGACCTGCACCGGCAGCGCATGGCTGGCATCGGCCACGGTGAGCACCCGGCTGGAGTAGCCGGAGACCGCGGTCACCTGGCCCACCAGGCCCGAGGCGTCCATCACCGGCTGTCCCACGTAGACGCCGTGACGCCGACCGCGATCCACCACCATCTGGTGGGTGAAGGGGTCCGGGTCCAGGGAGAGCAGCTCGGCGGTGATAAAGGGCATATCGTCCTGGCGGGAGGCGGAGAGCAGCTCGCGCAGGCGCACGTTCTCGGCGGTGAGGCTCGCCATGTGCTGCACCCGGTGCGAAAGGGTCAGGATCTGCTCGCGAAGCCGACGGTTCTCCTCCAGCAGGGCGCGCTGATCGGAGAGCGCCAGCGACCCCCAGGTGAGAATATCGCTGGGCAGGCTCACCGCCCACTGGATGGGCGCCACCAGGGTGGAGAGCTGGGCGCGCACCTCCTCCATGCGCGTGAACCGCGTATCGGCGAACATCAGCGCCGAGGCGGTCAGCACGCACAGGAAGAGACGATAGCCGGGCAGCGGGCCGTGGGAGAACAGCGGCTTGATAGGGCGGCCCCCCGAGTCAGTCGCTGGAGAGCAGCTCGAAGGTGTGCTGGTCGATCATCTCCAAAGCCTTGCCGCCACCGCGAGCCACACAGGTCAGCGGATCCTCGGCGACGATCACCGGCAGGCCGGTCTCCTCGGCGATCAGCTTGTCCAGGTCGCGCAGCAGCGCCCCGCCGCCGGTCAGCACCAGGCCGCGTTCGGCGATATCCGAGGCGAGCTCCGGGGGCGACTGCTCCAGGGCGTTCTTCACCGCGGCCACGATGGAGGCCAGGGTCTCCTGCAGGGCGTCGAGGATCTCGTGGGAGTTGAGCGTGAAACTGCGCGGGATGCCCTCGGCCAGGTTGCGCCCGCGCACGTCGATCTCGCGCAGCTCGCCGCCGGGATAGGCGCAGCCGATCTCCTCCTTGATGCGCTCGGCGGTGGCCTCGCCGATCAGGCTGCCGTAGTGGCGGCGCACATAGCCGATGATCGCCTCGTCGAAGCGGTCGCCGCCGACGCGGATCGACTCGGAGTAGACGATGCCGTTGAGGGAGATGATGGCGATCTCGCTGGTCCCGCCGCCGATATCCACCACCATGGAGCCCTGGGCCTCTTCCACCGGCAGGCCGGCACCGATGGCCGCCGCCATGGGCTCCTCGATCAGGAACACCTCGCGGGCGCCGGCGCCCTCGGCGGACTCCTTGATGGCGCGACGCTCCACCTGGGTCGACATGCAGGGCACGCAGACCAGCACCCGCGGGCTCGGGGTGAGGAAGGTGCTCTGATGGACCTTGCGGATGAAGTGCTGCAGCATCTGCTCGGTAACGGTGAAGTCGGCGATCACGCCGTCCTTCATCGGACGAATGGCGGTGATATTGCCGGGGGTGCGGCCCAGCATGCGCTTGGCGTCGGAGCCCACGGCGGCCACGCTGCGCATGTTGCCGGACTGGCGGATGGCCACGACCGACGGCTCGTCGAGCACGATGCCACGACCGCGCACGTATATCAGCGTATTGGCGGTTCCCAGGTCGATCGACAGATCGCTGGAGAACAGCCCCCTCAAGCGTTTGAACATGGAAGTCGTTACCTAGTGCAGTCCGGGAACCCTGTGCGGAGGCAAACGGTATCACCGCGGCCCCCGCGCAGCAAGCGCGGAACCCGCGGGGGACGCCTCTTCCGCAGCTGCCCGCAGGCGTCCGGATGTGGTACCTTTTGCGCCTTGTTTTCCCTTCGAGGACATCCGAATCATGGCGCTTGAACACGCTGACGTGCTCAGGGCCGCGCACCTTGCCCGGCTCGGCCTGAGCGACGAGGAGGCCGCCCACTACCAGGACGACCTCGGCCGCATCCTTGAGATGGTGGACCAACTGCAGGCTCTCGACACCCAGGGCGTCGCCCCCCTGGCCCACCCGCTGGACGCCACCCAGCGGCTGCGCGCCGACGAGGTGACCGAGAGCGACCAGCGCGACCGCTTCCAGCGCTGCGCACCGGCAGTGGAACAGGGCCTCTACCTGGTCCCCCGCGTGGTCGAATAAGCATTCCGACGGAGCCCCCGGCCCATGCATGACAAGACACTGACCGAACTGGCCGCCGCCCTCACGGCCGGCGAGTTCACCAGCCGCGAGCTGACCGAGCATCTGCTGGCGCGCATCGAGCGCCTCGATGGCGAGCTCAACAGCTTTATCACCGTGACCCCCGAGGCGGCCCTGGCCGCCGCCGATGCCGCCGACGCTGCCCGCGCCCGGGGCGAGGCGGGCCCGCTCACCGGCCTGCCCGTGGCGATCAAGGACCTCTTCTGCACCCAGGGGGTGCTGACCACCGCCGGCTCGAAGATGCTGGCCAACTTCGTCTCCCCCTACGACGCCACCGTGGTGGAGCGGCTCAAGGCCGCCGGCACCGTGAGCCTGGGCAAGGTCAACCTGGACGAGTTCGCCATGGGCTCCTCCAACGAGAACAGCGCCTTCGGCGCGGTGAAGAATCCCTGGGACGCCACCGCCGTGCCCGGCGGCTCCTCCGGGGGCAGCGCCGCCGCCGTGGCCGCGGGCCTGGCGCCCGCCGCCATGGGCACCGACACCGGCGGCTCCATTCGCCAGCCGGCGGCCTTCTGCGGCATCACCGGCTTGAAGCCCACCTACGGCCGCGTCTCCCGCTGGGGCATCATCGCCTACGCTTCGAGCCTCGACCAGGCCGGCCCCATGGCGCGCTCGGCCTCCGACTGCGCGCTGCTGCTGAACGCCATCGCCGGCCACGACCCGAAGGACTCCACCAGCGTGGCCAGGGGCGTTCCGGACTACACCGAGGAGCTCGGCGCCCCGCTGACGGGCCTCAAGATCGGCCTGCCGGTCGAGTATTTCGGCGACGGCCTCGACCCCGAGGTGGAGGCCGCGGTGCGCGAGGCGGTCAGGGTCTACGAGTCCCTGGGCGCCACGGTGCGCGAGGTGAGCCTGCCCCACACCCACTACGCCATCCCGGCCTACTACGTCATCGCCCCGGCGGAGGCCTCCTCGAACCTGTCACGCTACGACGGCGTACGCTTCGGCCACCGCTGCCAGGCCCCCAGCGACCTGATCGACCTCTACAAGCGCTCCCGGGCCGAAGGCTTCGGCGAGGAGGTCAAGCGGCGCATCCTGATCGGCACCCACACCCTCTCCGAGGGCTTCTTCGACGCCTACTACAAGAAGGCCCAGCAGGTGCGCCGGCTGATCCGCCAGGACTTCCTCGACGCCTTCGAGGAGGTCGACGTCCTGATGGGGCCGGCCTCCCCCACCCCGGCCTTCGACCTGGGCGCCAAGAAGGACCCGGTCTCCATGTACCTGCAGGATATCTACACCATCGCGGTGAACCTGGCCGGCATCCCCGGCATCAGCGTGCCGGCGGGCTTCGTCAAGGGCCGCCCGGTGGGCCTGCAGATACTGGGTACCCACTTCGCCGAGGCGCGCCTGCTCAACGTCGCCCACCGCTTCCAGCAGGCCACCGACTGGCACCTGCGCCGCCCCGAGCTTGCCGAGGAGACCACCTGATGCAATGGGAAACCGTGATCGGGCTGGAGGTGCACGTCCAGCTCGCCACCAAGTCGAAGATCTTCTCCGGGGCCTCCACCGCCTTCGGCGCCGAGCCCAACACCCAGGCCTGCGCCGTGGACCTGGGCCTGCCCGGGGTGCTGCCGGTGCTCAACGAGCAGGCGGTGGCCATGGCGGTGCAGTTCGGCCTGGCGATCCACGCCGAGATCCCCGAGGTCTCGGTCTTCGACCGCAAGAACTACTTCTACCCGGACCTGCCCAAGGGCTACCAGACCAGCCAGATGTACCACCCCATCGTCGGCGCCGGCGAGGTGGAGATCACCCTGGAAGACGGCAGCAGCAAGCGCATCCGGGTGCACCATGCCCACCTCGAGGAGGACGCCGGCAAATCGCTCCACGAATCCTTTTCTGACGGCATGGGCCACGGCATGACCGGTATCGACCTCAACCGTGCCGGTACCCCGCTGCTGGAGATCGTCTCCGAGCCGGACATGCGCTCGGCCAAGGAGGCCGCGGCCTACCTCAAGGCGATCCACTCCATCGTGACCTATCTCGGCATCAGTGACGGCAATATGGCCGAGGGCTCCATGCGCTGCGACGTCAACGTCTCGGTGCGCCCGGTGGGCCAGGCCGAGTTCGGCACCCGGGCCGAGATCAAGAACGTCAACTCCTTCCGCTTCGTGGAGCGCGCCATCGAGTTCGAGGTGGAGCGCCAGATCGAGCTGCTGGAGGATGGCGGCAAGGTGGTCCAGGAGACGCGTCTCTATGACCCCGAGCGCGACGAGACCCGCAGCATGCGCACCAAGGAGGAGGCCAACGACTACCGCTACTTCCCCTGCCCCGACCTGCTGCCGGTGGTGCTCGACCAGGCCTATGTGGATCACCTGCGCGAGGCCCTGCCGGAGCTCCCCGACGAGAAGCGCGCCCGCTTCCAGGCCGAGCTCGGCCTCTCCGCCTATGACGCCGGGGTGCTCTCGGCCACCCGCGAGATGGCTGAGTACTTCGAGGAGGTGAAGGACAGCTGCGGCGACGCCAAGTCCGCCGCCAACTGGGTGATGGGCGAGCTCGCCGGGGCGCTCAACCGCGAGGGGCTGCCGATCACCGACAGCCCGGTCTCGGCCCGCCAGCTCGGCGAGCTGATCGGCCGGGTGCTGGATGACACCATCAACGGCAAGGCCGCCAAGCAGGTGTTCCAGGCGCTCTGGAACGGCCAGGGGCAGTCCGCCGACGAGGTGATCGAGACCAAGGGGCTCAAGCAGGTCACCGACACTGGCGCCATCGAGGCGATGATCGACCAGGTGATCGCGGAGAGCCCGGCCCAGGTGGCCCAGTACCGCGACGCCGAGCCCGACAAGCGCGGCAAGATGATCGGCTACTTCGTCGGCCAGGTGATGAAGGCCTCCCGGGGGACCGCCAACCCCCAGCAGGTCAATGCGCTGCTGAAAGAGAAGCTCGACGCCCTGTGCTGAGGAGCCACCATGGCCGATGACGTGGGCGAGCGGCTGCGCGCCCTGCGCAGCCTGCGCGGCATCTCCCAGCGGGAGCTGGCCAAGCGCTGCGGGGTGACCCACTCTAGCCTGTCGCTGATCGAGCAGGGCAAGGTGAGCCCCTCGGTCAGCTCCCTGAAGAAGATCCTCGACGCCATCCCTATGAGCGTCGGGGACTTCTTCACCCTGGACCTGGAGAGCGGCCGGCGGGTCTTCTACTCGGTCGAGGAGCTCGCCGACGTGGGCTCGGGGGACGTCATCTACAAGCTGGTGGGCGCCGATCGCCGCGACCGGGCGCTGGCCTTTATGGTGGAGACCTACCCCCCCGGCGCCGACACCGGCCGGGAGATGATCACCCACCAGGGCGAGGAGGCCGGGGTGGTGCTGGAGGGGGAGATCGAGATCACCATCGGCGCCGAAAGCCGGGTGCTCGGGCCCGGCGAGGCCTACTACTTCGACACCAAGGTCCCCCACCGCTTCCGCAACCCGGGCAGCGAGACCTGCCGCCTGGTGAGCTGCGCGACCCCCGCCCGGGCCTTCTGAGCCCGGGACCTACCCCTTCTTCAGCGCCTCGATCTCGGCGCGGATCGCCTCCGCCTCCTCGGTGAGCGAGGCGTTGGCGCGCATGTCGCCGTTGCGGGCGGCGTGCATCGCCTGCTCCAGCTTGCGCTCGTATTCCTTCTGCAGCTTCTTCGCCGGGTCTGACTTGAAGAGTCCGAACATGGGAGTACCTCTGGCCGGGGAGTGTCCCCACAGGCTACTCCCCTCGCCGAAAAAAATCGATACAAGAGCTGTACATTTTAATCATTCCGCATAGATACGACGAGGCCGGCGCCCATGGCGCCGGCCTCGTCGCGTCAGGCTACGGTGAAAGGGCTCAGCTCGACAGCGAGATCCAGACGCTCTTGAGCTCGGAGTACTCCTCCAGGGAGTGATGGGACTTGTCGCGGCCGTTGCCCGACTGCTTCACCCCGCCGAAGGGCATGGTCTGGTCGCCGCCGGCCCAGTTGTTGACGAACACCTGGCCGGAGTGGAGCCGCCGGGTGACACGCATGATGCGGTCGATGTCCTGGCTCCAGAGCCCCGCGGCCAGGCCATAGACGCTGTCGTTGGCCATGGCCACCGCCTGCTCCTCGCTGTCGAAGCCGAACACCGAGAGCACCGGGCCGAAGATCTCCTCGCGGCCGATGGCCATCTCGGGGGTCACGCCATCGAACACCGTGGGGGGAATGAAGAGCCCCTTGCCATCGACCCGGGTGGCCTCACCGCCCACACGCAGCCGGGCGCCCTCCTCGCGGCCCTTCTCGATATAGCCCAGGATGCGCCGGTACTGCGCCTCGTCGACGATGGCCCCCATGAAGCTCTCCGGGTCCAGGGGGTCGCCGGGCTGCATCCCCTTGGCCGCCTCGAGCACCTGGTCGATAAAGGCCTCGCGGATCGAGTTCTCCACCAGCAGCCGGGAGCCGGCGATGCACACCTCCCCCTGGTTGTGGAAGATCGCCGCGGCGGCGTGTTTCGCCACGCGACCCAGATTCTTGCAGTCGGCGAAGACGATATTGGGGGACTTGCCGCCGCACTCCAGATAGACCCGCTTGAGGTTGGACTGACCGGCATACTGCATCAGCTGCTTGCCGGTGGCGGTGGAGCCGGTAAAGGCGAGGCAGTCCACCCCCATGGAGAGCGCCAGTGCCTTGCCCACGGTGTGGCCGAAGCCCGGCAGCACCTGGAAGACGCCAGGCGGCAGTCCCGCCTCCCGGGCCAGCGCCGCCAGGCGCAGCGCCGAGAGCGGCGACTTCTCCGAAGGCTTGAGGATCACGCTGTTGCCGGCAGCCAGCGCCGGGGCCACCTTCCAGGCGGTCATCATCAGCGGGAAGTTCCAGGGCACGATGGAGGCCACCACGCCGAGGGGCTCGCGCAGCACCAGCGCCAGGGCCTCCTCGCCGGTGGGCGCCACCTCGCCGTAGAGCTTGTCGATGCACTCCGCCTGATAGCGAAAGCAGGCGATAGCGCCAGCCATATCACCGAGCGAGCTTGTCACCGGCTTGCCCATGTCCAGGGTGTCGAGCAGCGCCAGCTCATGCTTGTGGGCCTCCAGCAGCTCGGCCAGGCGCAGCAGCACCTTCTTGCGCCGGCCCGGGGCCAGGCGCGACCACTCGCCGGCCTCGAAGGCGGCCCGGGCGTGGCCCACGGCGAGCTCGGCGTCGGCGGCATCGCAGCTGGCCACCTCGGCCAGGGCCGCGCCGGTAGCCGGGTTCGTCGTGGTGAAGGTCTCGCCGCTCAGCGCAGCGACGAAGGCGTCGTCGATGAAGGCGAGAGTCTCGAGCCCCGTCTCGGACGTCAGGGAGGCGGCCAAGGCCTGCCAGTCGGCCAGGGTCTTGGGGGGTTCGGGGCGACTCATGCGGGGGACTCCTCCTGGGGGTCGGGTCGGGGGTCGGGCCGGGGCTCGGCCAGCCGCGCCAGGGTGGCATCCAGGGCGGCGCGCGCCTTGTCGATCAGCTCGTCGATCTCGTCACGGGAGATCACCAGCGGCGGCGAGATGATCATGGTATCACCCACCGAGCGCATCACCAGGCCGCCGGCGAAGCAGAGATCGCGGCACAGGGTGCCCACCCCCCGGGATTCGGCGAAGCGCTCGCCGGTGGCGGGGTCGACCAGCTCCAGGGCGCCGATCAGCCCCAGGGAGCGCGCCTCGCCCACCAGGGGGTGTGCCTCGAGGGCCTTCCAGCGGCTGGCCAGGTAGGGGCCGATCTCGTCGCGGACTCGGTCCACCAGCCCCTCGGCCTCCAGCAGTTCGAGGTTGCGCTGCGCCACCGCGGCGCACACCGGATGGCCCGAGTAGGTGAAGCCGTGGAAGAACTCACCGCCCTCCTCGATCAGGGTCTCGGCGACCCGGTCGCCCACCAGCACCCCGCCGATGGGCAGGTAGCCCGAGGAGAGCCCCTTGGCGATGGGCATCAGGTCAGGCTCCAGGCCGTAGTGGACGCTTCCGAACCACTCGCCCAGCCGCCCGAAGCCGCAGATCACCTCGTCCACCACCAGCAGGATGTCGTACCTGGCCAGCACCGCCTTCACCGCCGGCCAGTAGCTTTCCGGCGGAATGATGGCACCGCCGGCGCCCTGCACCGGCTCGGCGATGAAGGCGGCGACGTTCTCCTCGCCGAGCTCCTGGATCTTCGCCTCCAGGGCCGCGGCGCACTCCCGGCCGAAGGCCTCGGGGTCCTGGCCGGCGGTGCGCCCTTCTCCAAACCAGTAGGGCTGGCGCACATGGGCGATCTTCGGCACCAGGGGTCCGCCCTGGGCGTGCATGGGGGCCATGCCGCCGAGGCTCACCCCCGCCACGGTGGAGCCGTGGTAGGCGTTCTTGCGGCCGATCACCCACTGCTTGTCGGGCTGGCCCTTGAGCGCCCAGTAGCGGCGCACCATGCGCAGCACGGTATCGTTGGCCTCGGAGCCGGAACCGGTGAAGAAGACGTGGTTGACATGGGCGGGCGCCAGGCGGCAGAGGGTCTCGGCCAATTTGACCGCCGGAGGGTGAGCGGTCTTGAAGAAGCTGTTGTAGTAGGGCAGCTGGCGCATCTGCTCGGTAGCCGCTGCCACCAGCTCCTCGCGGCCATAGCCCAGGTTGACGCACCAGAGCCCCGCCATGCCGTCGAGGATGCGGTTGCCCTCGGAGTCGTGGATATAGACCCCCTCGGCGTGCTCGATGATGCGGCTGCCCTCCTCGCCCAGGGCCTTGAAGTCGGTGAAGGGGTGCAGGTAGTGGGCGCGATCCAGGGCCTGGTAGTCACGGGTATGCATGGGGGATCTCCAGATAGCGGGGCGTTCAGTCCACCCGGGGCGCGCGGGAGGCGGCCTGGCGGACGCGGCACGCCTCGGCGAAGGCGCGATAGAGGGCATCGTTCAGGGGGTGCTCACGGGGACGCCACTCGGGATGCCACTGCACGGCCAGGGCGAAGCCGGCGGCATCGGCCACCGACACCGCCTCGATCAGCCCGTCCGGGGCATGGGCCTCGGCCGCAAGGCCCGCTCCCAGCTCGGCGATGCCCTGCTGGTGCAGGGAGTTGACCCGCGCCCGGGGCTCGGGGTGCAGCGCCGCCAGGCGCCCACCGGGCACCAGGGTGATCTCGTGGGCGGGGGCATACTGCGCCTCGCGCTCCCCCGGGGGCTCGCGGTGGTCCTGCAGGCCGGGCACGCCCTGCACCGCCTGGTGAAGAGTGCCGCCGAAGGCCACGTTGAGCTCCTGGAAGCCCCGGCAGATGCCGAACAGCGGCAGGCCGAGGTCCAGCGCCGCGGGAATCCACACCAGAGCCGCCGCATCGCGGTGGCGGTCATCCCGGGTGTTCTCCGGCACCCGCTCGGCCCCGTAGCGGCGCGGCTCGACGTTGGTGTAGCTGCCGGTCAGCAGCAGGCCATCGAGGCGGGCCAGCAGGGCGCGAGCGGCCTCGGGGTCGGCCTCCTGCTCTTCCCACACCGGCAGGATCACCGGCGACAGGCCGTAGTCCCACAGGGCACGCAGGTACTTGTCGGTCACCATCTGGGCGGGATGCCCCTCCACCTCACGGTGGCAGGCGATCACCCCCACCAGGGGTCGGCTCTTCATCGCGTCTCTCCTCATCGGAAGCGGGCCCGGTGTTATGCTTTATTCACCATAACCACCTGGCGACCGCTTTCCAAGGCGGAAATTCCCGCTGATACGTAAATTATTTGACAACACCGGGCACCCCTACAAGGATAGGAGCCACAAGGATCACAACGCCAGAGGTGCGCCCATGCCTGCTCCCGACGATGTCCGGGCCTTCCTCGACGCCCACCCGGAGATCAACAGCGTCGACCTGCTGATCAGCGATCTCAACGGGGTGATGCGCGGCAAGCGCATCCCCCGGGAGAGCCTCGCCAAGGCCTATACCAGCGGCATTGCCCTGCCCGCCTCGGTCTTCGCCCTGGACATCAACGGCCACACCATCGAGGAGACCGGACTCGGCCTCGACAGCGGGGATGGCGACCGCCTCTGCCGACCGATCGACGGCAGCCTCAAGCCGGTGCCCTGGGTCGCCCGGGGCCATCAGGCCCAACTGCTGATGACCATGGAGGAGTTCGACGGCACCCCCTTCTTCGCCGACCCCCGCCAGCTGCTGGGCCGGGTGCTGGGCCGCCTGACCGCCATGGGGCTGACCCCGGTGGTCGCCGTGGAGCTGGAGTTCTACCTGGTGGATCGCGAACGCACCGCCACCGGGCTGATCCAGCCGCCCTGCTCACCGGTCAGCGGGGAACGCGCCAGCCAGAGCCAGCTCTACTCCATGCTGGAGCTCGACGAGTACGCCGACTTCCTCGAGGAGGTGCAGGCCGCGGCCCAGGTCCAGGGCCTGCCCCTGGACACCGCCCTCAAGGAGTGCGCCCCGGGGCAGTTCGAGATCAACCTGATCCACTGCGACGACGCACTGGCGGCCTGCGACCACGCCGTGCAGCTCAAGCGCCTGATCAAGGGGGTCGCCCTGCGCCACGGCTTCGAGGCCACCTTCATGGCCAAGCCCTACGGCCAGGAGGCGGGCAACGGCATGCACGTGCATATCAGCCTGCTGGATGAGGCGGGCCGCAATGTCTTCACCGAGCCGGGTGACGACCCCCTGGGCAGCCCGGCGCTGCGCCAGGCGGTGGCCGGCCTGCTGGCGCTGATGCCCGCCTCCATGGCGATCTGCGCGCCCAACCTCAACGCCTTCAGGCGCTTCCAGGCGGGGCTCTACGTGCCCTTGGCTCCCACCTGGGGCTTCGACAACCGCTCGGTGGCGCTGCGCATTCCCGCCGGGGCCCGGGCCGCCCGGCGCATCGAGCACCGGGTGGCCGGCGCCGACGCCAACCCCTACCTGCTGCTGGCCGCCCTGCTGACCGCCATCCACCATGGTCTCGCCGAGGGACTCGAGCCGCCGCCGCCCAGCGTCGGCAACGCCTACGAGACGACGCCCCCCAGCCTGACCAACAGCTGGCAGCAGGCCCTCGACCTGCTGGAGGCCAACGAGATCCTCGGCGAGGCCCTGGGGCGCGACTTCCTCCACGTCTACCTGGCCAACCGTCGCGCCGAGCGTGCCCAGGCCCTGCAGGCGGTGAGCCGGCTCGAGTACGAGTGGTACCTGCGCCAAGTCTGAGCCCCCTGGTGCGGCCCCCCGAAACGCATACGCCCCCGGATCCTGGCGGATCCGGGGGCGTGCATGAGCCGGGCCGGTGGGGCGCAGAGCGCCCTTGCTCAACCCTCTTGCCAAGCCCTCTCGCTCAGCCCTCGCGCTGGGGCTCGGCCTCCTGCAGGGCGGCCTGCCACTGCACCTCGCCCTCGACGACCGGGAGACGCTCGGCCTGGGGGGCGCTCTCCATGCGCCGGGTCAGCTCCTCGCCGTTGAGGCGATAGGTGACGTCGTAGCCGAGGTGCTCCTCGTGGCTCTCCATCACCGTCTGGCACTGCCGCTCGGTCACGGTCTGGTTCTGGGTCTCGTAACGGGTCTCGTAGCGGGTCTCGTACTGGACCTGGCTACCCGCCTGGGCGTGCTGGCGGGCCTCGACGCGGTTCTGCACCTCGCGCCCGGCCAGGCCGCCGCCGATGGCACCGGCCACGGTGGCCAGCTTCTTGCCGCTGCCGCCGCCCACCTGGTTGCCCAGCAGGCCGCCGACGATGGCCCCGGCCGCGGTGCCGACGACGCGATGGGGGTCCTGGCTCGCCCCGGGGCCTGAGGGCGCGGCCTGGGTGACGGGCACCTGGACGGGCACCTCCACCGGCACCTCGACGCTGACCACCTTCTCCACGTCTTCGCACACCTCACGGGGGCGCTCCACGCTGCGGGTGGCCGCCGCGACGTCAAGGATCTCGGCAAACTGCGGTTCGGGCGCGCGGTTCTCCTGGACCTGCCAGGCGCCGAAGGCCAGCCCCCCCAGCCCCAGGACGGCCAGGCTGGACCCCACGATGATCGACTTGCTCATGGTTCTCCTCCTCGCGGGCGTACGGGCGCCCGTCGCTGAAACTCGCATGGCTCCAGGCGTGGATGACTCGGTTCGGTGATGGTGACGATGAGAGCCGCGGCGGGGCCTCCTGCGCCACCGCGATGCTGCCAGTATAGGCGCCGGCGGCGCCCATCGGGCGACGCCGGTGCGGTTTCCCCATTATCTGACCCGGCGTCGCCATATGGCGACAGAAGAGCGGGCGCGCCCCTCAGAGGCCAAGGCGGTCCCGGGTCGAGTAGTACCAGGCACCCAGCGCCGAGAGCGGTACCCGCAAGAGGCGCCCGCCGGGGAACGGCAGGTGAGGGATGCCGGCGAAGGCGTCGAAGCGCTCGCCCTGGCCGTGCATCACCTCGGCGATCAGCTTGCCGGCCAGGTGGGTGCAGGTGACCCCGTGGCCGGAGTAGCCCTGGGCATAGTAGACGTTGCCGTTGACCACCCCGAACTGGGGCAGGCGGTTGAGGGTCATTAGGAAGGTGCCGCTCCAGGCGTGGTCCACCTTGACGTCGGCGAGCTGCGGGAAGGTGGCCAGCATCTTGGGGCGGATCACCGCGGTGATGTCCGCCGGGTCCTCGCCGCCGTAGTTGACCCCGCCGCCATAGAGCAGGCGGTTGTCCCGGGTCAGCCGGTAGTAGTCGAGCAGGTAGTTGCAGTCCTCCACCGCCTTGCCCAGGGGAATCAGCGCCCGGGCGCGGGCCTCGCCGAGGGGCTCGGTGGCGATGATCTGGGTGCCGCAGGGCATCGAGCGGCCCTCGATCTCCGGCAGCACGCCGCGCAGGTAGGCGTTGCCGGCCATTACCACCCGCTCGGCCCGCACCCGCCCGCCGGCAGTGCGCAGGGTGACCGGCTCGCCGTGGATGACCTCCTCCACCGCCGACTGCTCGTAGATGCGCCCGCCGAGCGACTCCAGCGCCGCGGCCTGACCCAGCACCAGGTTCAGGGGATGCAGGTGGCCGCCGCCGTGGTCCACCAGGGCGCCCAGGTAGCGGTCGGAGTTGACCTCGCGCTTCACCGCTTCCCCCTCCAGCAGTTCCAGCTCCCGGTAGCCGTAGCGTTCCCAGAGCGCCAGGTGCTCGCGCAGCCCGGCCAGCTGCTTGCGGTTGCAGGCGGCGAAGAGGTTGCCGTCGCGCAGGTCGCAGTCGATGGCGTAGGTCGCCACCCGCTCGCGGATGATGCGATTGCCCTCGAAGGCCATGTCGCCCAGGGCGCGGGCGGTCTGGGCGCCATACTTCGCCTCGATCACGTCCATGTCGCGGCTGTAGCTGTTGACGATCTGGCCACCGTTGCGCCCGCTGGCGCCGAAGCCCACCCGGGCCCCCTCCAGCACCACCACCGAGAGGCCGCGCTCGGCCAGGTGCAGCGCCGCGGAGAGGCCGGTGAAGCCGGCCCCCACCACGCAGACGTCGCAGTCGAGCTCCCCGACGAGCGCCGGACGCTCGGGGGCGGGGTGGGCAGTGGCGGCGTACCAGGAGGCGACGTGCTCGCCGGCGGGCTGTTCAGGCATGGCGGGGCTCCGGACGGTTGACGGTAGAGGTGAAGGGGGGCATCAGGGCGTCTCCTGCTGGCGCAGGGCGGCCAGGCGGCGCGCCTCGCTGCGGCGCATCAGGTACCAGGCGATGAAGGTGGCCAGCGACACCGCCAGGATGATCAGGGTGGCCAGGGCATTGATCTTGGGCGAGACCCCCATGCGCACCGAGGAGAAGACCACCATGGGCAGGGTGGTGGCCCCGGGGCCGGAGACGAAGCTGGCGATCACCAGGTCATCCAGCGACAGGGTGAAGGCGAGCAGCCAGCCCGCCGCCAGCGCCGGGGCGATCACCGGCAGGGTGATCTGGAAGAAGGTCTTCACCGGCGGCGCGCCGAGGTCCATGGCCGCCTCCTCGATGGAGCGGTCCACCTCCCTGAGCCGCGACGAGACCACCACCGCCACGTAGGCGCTGCAGAAGGTGGTGTGGGCGATCCAGATGGTGGCCATGCCGCGATCCGCCGGCCAGCCGACGATCTGGGCCATCTGCACGAAGAGCAGCAGCAGCGAGAGGCCGGTGATCACCTCCGGCATCACCAGGGGGGCGGTGATCATGCTGGAGAGCGCGGTCTTGCCGCGAAAGCGCCCGAAGCGGGTCATCACGAAGGCGGCCAGGGTGCCCAGGCAGACCGCCATGGTGGCCGAGAAGAAGGCGATGCGCAGGCTGGTCCAGACGGCGGCGAGTATCTGCCGGTCGCGCAGCAGCTCCAGGTACCAGCGCCCGGAGAAGCCCGCCCACACAGTCACCAGCCGCGACGAATTGAAGGAGTAGACCACCAGCACCACCATGGGCAGGTAGAGGAACAGCAGCCCCAGGATCAGCATCAGGGTGGTGAAGGATGGCGGCGTGAAGGGTCGGCGCATGGTCACTCCTCCAGCTCGCGGGACTGGTAGCGATGAAACAGCCCGATGGGGATCAAGAGCAGCAGCAGCATCACCATGGCCAGCGCCGAGGCCACCGGCCAGTCGCGGTTGAGGAAGAACTCCTCCCAGAGCACCTTGCCGATCATCACCGTGTTGGGACCGCCGAGAAGCTCAGGGATCACGTACTCCCCCACCGCGGGAATGAAGACCAGCATGGAGCCGGCGATGATCCCCCCCTTGGAGAGCGGCAGGGTCACCTTCAGGAAGGTGTTGAACTTCCGGGAGCCAAGGTCTGCGGCGGCCTCCAGGAGAGAGTCGTCGAGCCGGGTCAAATTGGCGTAGAGCGGCAGAATCATGAACGGCAGGTAGGCATAGACGATGCCCAGCATCACCGCGAAGTTGGTGTTCATCATGCGCAGCGGCGAGTCGATGAGGCCGATCCACAGCAGCAGGTTGTTGAGCAGGCCGTTGGTGCTGAGAATGCCCATCCAGGCGTAGACCCGGATCAGGAAGGAGGTCCAGGAGGGCAGCATCACCAGCAGCAGCAGCACCAGCTGCCAGCGCGCCGGGGCCCGCGCCATGGCATAGGCCATGGGGTAGCCGATCAGCAGGCAGAAGAGCGTCGAGAAGAAGGCGATCTTCACCGAGCCCCAGTAGGCCGCCACGTAGAGCGAATCGCTGGCCAGGAACAGGTAGTTGCCCAGGTTCAGGGCGACGTTGAGGGTCTCGGCGGTGAAGTCGAGGAGCGGCTGGTAGGGGGGTACCGCAATCGCCGCCTCGGAGAGGCTGATCTTGAGCACGATGGCGAAGGGCGCCAGGAAGAAGAGGCTCAGCCAGATCAGCGGCACGGCGATGACCCAGCCGCGCCCCGGGCGCAGGCGGCGCGAGAGGCGCTCGAGGGGAGTCGGTTTCATGGGGCTCCTCGCTTTTTCGGGCTCACTCATGCAACACTACGGCGCTCATCGCGTCCCAGCCGACGTAGACCGGCTCGTCCCAGTCAGGGCGGTCGCCGCGCCGCTCCACGTTGGCCAGGCTCGCCTTGACCAGGGCGCCCGACTCGGTACGCACGTAGTAGACCGAGAGCCCGCCCAGATAGGCGATATCCTCTACCTTGCCGGCGGCCCAGTTCCTCTCCCCCTCCGGCCGCTCCCGGGAGAGCAGGGTCTTCTCCGGGCGCACCGCCACCCACACCCGGCGCTCGTCCGCCTGGGTGGTGATGCCGTGCCCGATATAGATATCGCGCCCGAGGGCGGGGCTTGCAATGATGCAGTGGTCGGCCTCGTCCACGCGAATCTCCCCCTCGAAGAGGTTCACGCTGCCCACGAACTCCGCCACCATGCGGCTCGCCGGGCTCTCGTAGATATCCACCGGGGTCCCCACCTGGGCAATCCAGCCATCCGACATGATCGCCACCCGGTCGGCCATGGTCATCGCCTCCTCCTGGTCGTGGGTAACCATGATGCAGGTCACCCCCACCCGCTCGAGGATCGCCACCACCTCGAGCTGCATCTCGGTGCGCAGCTTCTTGTCCAGCGCCCCCATGGGCTCGTCGAGCAGCAGCAGCTTGGGCCGCTTGGCCAGCGAGCGGGCCAGGGCCACCCGCTGGCGCTGGCCCCCGGAGAGCTGATGGGGGCGGCGCCTGGCGAAGCCCTCCATATGGACGAGCTTGAGCATCTCGGCCACTCGCTGCTCGATCTCGGCCCGGGGCAGGCGATCCTGCTTGAGCCCGAAGGCGATGTTCTGGGCCACCGTCATATGCGGGAAGAGCGCATAGGACTGGAACATCATGTTGATGGGCCGCTCATGGGGCGGCATGGCGGTGATCTCCTGACCGTCGAGCAGGATCTGGCCTTCGCTGGGCTTCTCGAACCCTGCCAGCATGCGCAGCAGGGTCGACTTGCCGGAGCCCGAGCCGCCCAGCAGGGCGAAGATCTCGCCCTGGCGGATGGTCAGGTTGACGTCATCCACCGCCAGGGCGCCGTCGAAGCGCTTGCTGATGCGGCGGATCTCGACCAGCGCCTCGCCGGTGCGTCGGCCGGGCGGACGCGCCGCGGTCTGGTTCTGGGGCATCGGCATCTCCTCTCTCGAACTGCCCGCGGCGTCCCTCGCCGCGGGCATCACGGGCTCAGCGCCCCGACTTGACGCGGTTCCAGACCCGGGTCCGCACGCGCTGCACGGCCAGCGGCTTCTCCTCGGCCACGTAGAGGTTCTCCATCACCTCCTGGTCGGGATAGATCGCCGGATCGTCGCGGATGGCCGGGTCGAGGAAGGCGTTGGCCGCCAGGTTGGGGTTGGCGTAGACCACGTACTCGGTGATCGCCGCGGCGATCTCGGGCTCCAGGATGAAGTTGATGAAGGCGTGGGCGTTGTCGGGGTTCGGCGCATCGGCGGGAATCGCCATCATGTCGAACCAGAGCGCGGCGCCCTCCTTGGGAATGCTGTAGGCGATGGTGAAGTCGCGACCCGCCTCCTCGGCCCGGTCGGCGGCCTGGAAGATGTCGCCGGAGTAGCCCGCCGCCACGCAGATGTCGCCGTTGGCGAGATCGGTGATATAGCGCGAGGAGTGGAAGTAGGTGACGTTGTTGCGCACCGCGGCGATGAGGTCCCCCGCCGCCTCCAGGTCGGCGGTCTCCTCGGAGAGCGGCGAGAGCCCCAGGTAGGCCATGGCCGGGGAGAGCATCTCGTCACCGGAGTCGAGCATGGAGATGCCGCAGCCCCCCTCGCGCAGGGCGGTGGTGATCTCGGGGTCGAAGATCAGCGCCCAGGAGTCGGTCGGGGCATCCTCGCCGAGGATCTCGGTCACCCGTTTGACGTTGTAGCCGATGCCGTTGGTGCCCCACATGTAGGGGATCGAGTAGCGGCTGCCCGGGTCGACGAACTCCAGGTCGTCCATGAGATCGGGGTTGAGGTTGGCCATGTTGGGCAGCTTGTCGTGGTCCAGCTCCTGGTAGACCCCGGCGCTGATGTGGCGGGTCAGGTAGTGGTTGGAGGGTACTACCACGTCATAGCCAGAGCGGCCCGCCAGCAGAGCGGCATCGAGCACCTCGTTGCTGTCGTAGACGTCGTAGATCACCTCGATGCCGGTGGCCGCGGTGAACTTCTCCAGGGTGTCCGGGGCGATATAGTCCGACCAGTTGTAGATCCGCACCTCACCCGCGGCCTGGGCGGCGGCAGCGCCCAGCGCCAGGCTGGCGGCGGCTACGGCCAGTGAGAGTCGCTTGGTTTGCATCATCGATCACCTCTTCGGTCGCTTGTTGTTATCGGTCGCCCGGAGCCGGGGCCGATGAAGCCAGCGTAGCGGTCCGCGTCGGGAGCGGCCTCAACGCTGACGGGACACGTCAGACGCTGAGCAGCAGGAACTCCCGCTCCCAGGAGCTGATCACGCGCTTGAAGTTCTCGTTCTCCACCCGCTTGACCGCCACGAAACCGGTCACGAACTTGCTGCCCATGTAGGTCTCGAGCTCGGCGCAGTGCTCCATGCGCTCCAGGGCCTGTTCCAGGGTGAAGGGCAGCCGCAGGTTGCGCCGCTCGAAGGCGCGCCCCTGCACCGGCGCCGAGGGATTGACCTTCTGGATCATCCCCAGGTAGCCGCACAGCAGGCTCGCCGCGATGGCCAGGTAGGCGTTGGCATCGGCCCCCGGCAGGCGGTTCTCGACGCGGCGGTTCTGGGGGGTGGAGTCCGGCACCCGCAGCCCGCAGGTGCGGTTCTCCTCCCCCCACTCCACGTTCACCGGTGCCGAGGTATCGGGCAGGAAGCGGCGGAAGGAGTTGACGTTGGGGGCCATCAGCGGCAGCGCCTCGGGGATGAACTTCTGCAGCCCGCCGATATGGTGCAGGAAGAGCTGGCTCATGGTGCCGTCGGGGTTGGAGAAGACGCTCCTGCCGCTCTTCGCGTCCACCACGCTCTGATGGATATGCATGGCGCTGCCGGGCTCGTTGGTGACCGGCTTGGCCATGAAGGTGGCCGCCACGTCGTGCTTGAGCGCCGCCTCGCGCATGGTGCGCTTGAACAGGAAGACCTGGTCTGCCAGGGCCAGGGCATCGCCGTGACGGAAGTTGATCTCCATCTGGGCGGTGCCCTCCTCGTGGATCAGGGTGTCGATATCGATGCCCTGGGTCTCGCACCAGTCGTACATGTCCTCGAAGAGCGGGTCGAACTCGTTAGCGGCGTCGATGGAGAAGGACTGGCGGCCGGTCTCCTGGCGGCCGCTGCGGCCGATGGGCGGCTGCAGCGGCAGGTCCGGATCTTCGCAGCGCTTGGTGAGGTAGAACTCCATCTCGGGAGCGACGATGGGGCGCCAGCCCCGCTCGGCGTAGAGCGCCAGCACCTTCTTGAGCTGGTTGCGCGCCGAGAGCTCGATGGGGTTGCCCATCTTGTCGTAGCAGTCATGGATCACCTGGGCGGTGGGCTCCAGGGCCCAGGGGACCGGATAGGCGGCACTCGGGTCAGGCTTGCAGACCATGTCGATATCGGCCGGGTCGAGCAGCGAATAGTAGATGTCGTCCTCGACGTAGTCGCCGGTCACCGACTGCAGCAGCACGCTCTCCGGCAGGCGCATGCCCTTCTCGGCCACGAACTTCGACACCGGGGTGATCTTGCCGCGGGCGATGCCGGTGATATCCGTCACCAGGCACTCCACCTCGGTGATGCGTCGCTCCTTCAGCCAGCTTTCCAGGTCTTTCATGGGAACCTCGTCTGGCGCCCGAGGGCGGGCGCTCGTCATAGTCGGTCGCGCAGCTTGTAGAAGCTGGTGGCCAGCACCAGCAGCGGCGTGCGCAGCCGCTCGCCGCCGGGAAAGCGCCGGTGGGGCATGGCGGCAAAGGCATCGAAGCGCTCGCTCTGGCCGGCGATGGCCTCCGCCATCAGCCGGCCGGCCAGCCCCGCCAGGGCCATGCCGTGCCCCGAGTAGCCCTGGGCATAGTAGAGCGTCTGGCCAACACGGCCGAAGTCCGGCGCCCGGTTGAGGGTGATGGCCACCTCGCCGCCCCAGCGATAGTCGATGGCGACGCCACGCAGCGCCGGGAAGAGCCGGGCGATCTTGGCGTCCATGCGCGCCTGAAGCCCCCTGGGCTCACGCCCGGTATAGCTCACCTCGCCGCCGTAGATCAGCCGCCGGTCGGCGGAGAGACGATAGTAGTCGAGGACGAAGTTGGCGTCCGAGAGGGCATCGTTCTTCGGCAGCACCCGGGCGGCGCGGGCGGCGCCGAGGGGCTCGGTGGCGATGAGGTAGTTGGCGGCGCGCATCACCCGGCCGGTGAGCTCCGGCACCAGGCGGTGCTGGAAGGCGTTGGTACCCAGCACCACGAAGTCGGCGGTGACGCTGCCGCCGGGCGTGACCACCCGGTGGGGAGTGCCGCGCTCGATCGCGAGCGCCGGACTGCCCTCGTGGAGCACCGCGCCGGCGTCGCGAGCGGCGCGGGCCAGCCCCAGGGTGTAGTTGAGCGGATGCAGGTGCCCCGCCTCGCTCTCGTGGAGCGCCCCGGGATAGGCATCGCTGACCACGCGCTCGCGCAGGGCCTCGCCCTCGAGCCAGGTCAGCGCCTCGTAGCCGTAGTCTCGGGCCAGGCGGTCGCGGAAGGCCTTGAGCTCGCGCACGTGGCGCGGCTTCACCGCGGCGTGCAGGTAGCCCCAGGCGAGATCGCAGGGGATGGCATGGCGCTCGATGAGCTCGGCGGTAAGCGCCACCGCCTCGCGGCTCATGGCCCAGATGTCACGGGCGGCGCCGAGGCCCAGCGCACGCTCCACGGTGGCGATGTCGGTGCCGAGCCCCGGCAGGATCTGGCCGCCGCTGCGCCCGGAGGCACCGAAGCCGATCTCGCTGGCCTCCAGCAGCACCACCGAATAGCCCCGCTCGGCCAGGTGCAGCGCCGCCGAACAGCCGGTCACCCCGCCACCGATCACGCAGACGTCGGCACGCACCTCCCCCGCCAGGGGCGGGCAGGGGCCGAGCGCCACGGCGATGGAGTCGCGGTACCAGGAGGCGGGGCGGCGCTCGAGGCTACCGGAAGAGGGGGGAGATACGCTCATGCGCAGGGCGCTCGCTGTTGTTCTTGAGATTGTTGATGCGATTCAGTTTGACATCAGCCGCGGCGAAACTGTCAAGTATTCGATACCAACGCCGCGGGGCGCCCGCTCCTGCGCCAACCGCCGCCGGTGGCCCGCTAAACGGGCTGACATCCTGGCTTTCCGGCGCCCTCGAGGCGCTACCCCGGCCCCGGGCGGCCGCCCGGAGCGTCAAGAAATTACCATCACCCGCCGCAGGTCGCACAGGCCGGATCCCGGGGCACCCGGAAGTGGCGCCACTGGCCGGTGAGGCCGTCGAAGGTGGAGAGCCCCCGATGGGGGGTGCCCGCGCCGCTGAGCAGCTTGATCGCCTCCAGGGCCTGAAAGCTGCCGATCAGCCCCACCAGGGGAGCCACCACGCCGCTCTCGGCGCAGGAGAGCGCCTCGTCGCCGCTGCCATCCGGCGGATAGAGGCAGGCGTAGCAGGGGCACTCGGGGTCCCGGGGATCGAACACCGCCAGCTGCCCGGAGAAGCGGATCGCCGCCCCGGAGACCAGCGGCACGCCCGCCGCCCGGCAGGCGGCGTTGATGGCGTAGCGGCTGGAGAAGCGATCGGTGCAGTCGAGCACCACGTCGGCGTCGGCCACCGCCGCGGCCATGCGCTCCCCCTCCAGGTGGGCGGTCAATGTCTCGATGCGGCAGCCGGGGTTCAACGCCTGGGCCGACTCCCGGGCGGACTCTGCCTTGTTGCGGCCCAGGTCCGCTTCGCCGTGGGCGATCTGGCGCTGCAGGTTGGAGAGCTCCACCGCATCGGCATCGGCCAGGGTCAGCCGGCCGACCCCGGCGGCGGCCAGGTAGAGGGCCACCGGGGAGCCGAGCCCACCGGCGCCCACCACCAGGGCGCGGCCGGCGAGCAGCCGCTCCTGCCCCTCGATGTCGATCTGGGCCAGCATGATCTGGCGGCTGTAGCGCAGCAGGTCGGCGTCGTTCATGGTCGCGGTCACTTGCCTTCGAACTCCTCGATATCGGGCACGTGGAGGGAGAACTCCTCCTTCACCTCCTCCATCACCACATAGCTCTTGGACTCCTTGACCCCGGGCAGGGTCAGCACCACGTCGCCGAGCAGCTGTCGGTAGGCGGACATCTCGGGGATGCGGCACTTGAGGATGTAGTCGAACTGGCCGGAGACCAGGTGGCACTCCTGGATCTGGGGCAGCTTGGCCACGGCGCGACGGAATTCGTCGAACACCGCCGGCGACTGGGTCTCCAGGCTGATCTCGACGAA